>ERZ808240.2324-NODE-2324-length-21114-cov-10.638349_pt1 | contig 21114 bp, 24 predicted proteins | sample MGYA00521084_ERZ808240 | MGnify/ENA primary metagenome ERZ808240 (study PRJEB31516, sample SAMN03275571) | gut metagenome | biome: mammalia-associated habitat; material: feces | host: Papio cynocephalus | place: Kenya | collected 2012-08-06 ...
GTGAAGGAGGACGAAGCAAAATGAGAGCCTTTGAAACCGAAAAGACCGATGTTGCGGAAGTGGACCGCAGCATTTACGATATCCGGGATGGCAACAACGCCGCCTTTGAGGTGAACTCCGGCCTGACCAGCGAGATCGTGGAAAAAATTTCCGAGGAAAAGCATGACCCCGAGTGGATGCGCATTTTCCGCCTGAAAGCACTGGAAACTTACAACAAGATGCCGGTGCAGAACTGGGGCCCTTCCATTGCCGGGCTGGATATGAACAACATCGTCACCTATGTGCGCCCTAACACGGAGATGCGCGGCAAGTGGAGCGATGTGCCCGAGGACATCAAGAACACCTTTGAGCGCCTGGGCATCCCCAAGGCCGAGCGGGCTTCGCTGGCCGGCGTGGGTGCACAGTACGACTCTGAGGTCGTCTACCACAACGTCAAGGCAGAAGTGGCTGCCCAGGGCGTTGTGTATACCGATATGGAAAGCGCCCTCACCGGCCCCTACGCCGAGATGGTGCGCAAGCATTTCATGAGGCTGGTGCCGCCTACGGACCACAAGTTTGCAGCGCTGCACGGCGCTGTGTGGAGCGGCGGCTCCTTTGTGTATGTGCCCGCCGGGGTGCATGTGGAGATCCCGCTGCAGTCCTACTTCCGCCTGAATGCTCCGGGTGCCGGCCAGTTTGAGCACACCCTGATCATTGTGGACAAGGGTGCCTACCTGCACTTCATCGAGGGCTGCTCGGCCCCCAAATACAATGTGGCCAACCTGCACGCCGGCTGCGTGGAGATCTACGTGGGCGAAAATGCCCGCGTGCGCTACTCCACCATTGAGAACTGGTCCAAGAACATGTACAACCTGAACACCAAGCGTGCAAAGGTGGAAAAGGGCGGCACCATCGAGTGGGTGTCCGGCTCCTTTGGCTCCCATACCTCCTGCCTGTATCCCATGAGCATTCTGGCAGGCGAGGGGGCCCGCATGGAGTTCACGGGCATCACCTTTGCCGGTGCCGGACAGGATCTGGATACCGGTGCCAAGGTGGTGCACGCAGCCCCTAACACCAGCTCCCATATCACCACCAAGTCCATTGCGCGGGACGGCGGCATCTCCAACTTCCGCAGCTCGGTCACGGTACTGCCGAATGCAAGGAACAGCAAGTCGGCTGTTTCCTGCGAGAGCCTGATGCTGGACGACCGCTCCCGCTCGGATACGATCCCCGAGATGGACATCCGCTGCGATGCTGTGGATGTGGGCCACGAGGCCAAGATCGGCCGCATCAGCGAGGAGGCTGTTTTCTATCTCATGAGCCGCGGCCTGTCCGAAGAAGATGCCCGTGCCCTTATCGTGGGCGGCTTTGCTGAGCCCATTGCCAAGGAACTGCCTGTGGAATATGCGGTGGAAATGAACAATCTGATCCATCTGGAAATGAAAGGCAGCATCGGCTGAGAAGGGGGCATTTTTGATGAATACGACCAATATGAACCGCCTGCCGGTGCCCACCTGGAACCAGTGCGGCGTGAATGCGGCCCCGGAAGCCGCCGCCCTGCCGGAACTTTCCAGCAATGACTGGGGCGAAGCCAGCTTTGCCGTCACCCTGCCTGCCGGGGTCGGCGAGAGTGAAGAAGAATTTACCGCCTTTGCCGAGAGCGGCATGGGCGCAGAGACGGATGCCTTTTTGCAGGAGAACGCTACCGTCCGCCATGCATTGACCGTGGCCGAAGGCGTGCAGGTGGAGCAGCCGGCAGTATTTGACTTTACGCTGGATGCAGGCCACCCCAATGCACTGAGCCTGCTGGATGTGGAGGCAAAAGCAAACAGCAGCCTGACCGTGGTGCAGGTGGTGCGCGGCGATGCGGAGAACGGCATTTCTGCCGGGCTTGTGCGCATTCGTGCTGCCGAGGGTGCGCACGTCAAGCTGGTGCAGGTACAGATGCTGGGCGGCCATGCCCGCCACTGGGGCGCAGCTGCCCTGGAAGAAAGCACTTGTGCCAAAGTGGAACAGGTGCGCATTGTGCTGGGCGGCGCGGTGGCTGCCTGCGGTGCCCGCGCAATGCTGGACCATGCCAAAGCGGAATATGACCTGGACGCTGTGTACTTCGGCGGGCAGGATGCGGTGCTGGACTTCAACGATGTGTCGGTCCACACTGCAAAGGATACCCTGTGCGAGATGCACACCGCCGGTGTGCTGACCGGCAACGCCAGCAAGATCCTGCGCGGCACCATCGATTTCCGCCGGGGTGCCAAGCGCGGCGTCGGCCATGAGAGCGAGGACGTGCTGCTGTTCAGCCCGGAGGCCCGCAACCGCACTGCACCGCTGATCCTGTGCGGCGAGGAAGAAGTCGAGGGCCAGCATGCGGCATCCATCGGCCGGCTGGACGAAGAAAAACTGTACTATCTGCGTTCCCGCGGCCTGAGCGAAGCACAGGCACGCCGCCTGATGGTGGATGCCCGCTTTGCACCCGCGCTGGATAAGATCCCGCTGGAGGCACTGCGCAATGAAGTGCGCGACGAAGCAGCAAGGAGGCTGGATGACCATGAATAACCCCTGGGTCAAGGATTTCCCCATCCTTGCAGCAGACGAAAACGGGAACCGGCTGGTCTACCTGGACAGCGCCGCTACCACCCAGCACCCGACGCAGGTGCTGGACGCCGTGACGAATTACTACAAACACGACAACGCCAACCCGCACCGCGGTGTGTATGAGCTGGCCATGCGTGCCACGGACGCCCACGAGGGAGCCCGCCACCGGGTGGCGCAGTTCTTCCATGCAAAAGATGACGAGATCGTTTTTACACAGAATACGACCGAATCGTTGAATCTGGTGGCTTACAGCTACGGGATGAATTTTCTGCACGCGGGCGATGAGATCGTGATCTCGGTGGCAGAGCACCACTCCAATCTGGTGCCCTGGCAGCGGGTGGCACAGGCTACCGGCGCAACGCTGGTGTACCTGTACCCGAATGCCGCTGGTTATCTGACCGAGGAAGAACTGGATGCAAAAATTACCAGCAAAACCAAACTGGTGGCAGTGGGCATGGTCTCCAATGTGCTGGGCCTGCGGGCACCGGTGGAAGCCATCGTCGCCCGGGCCCACGCAGTGGGCGCTGTGGTGGTGCTGGACTGTGCCCAGAGCGCGCCGCACATGCCGGTGGATGTGAAAAAGCTGGATGTGGATTTTGCGGCCTGCTCGGCGCACAAACTGTACGCCCCCATGGGCATGGGTGCTCTCTACGCCCGGGCAAAACTGCTGGAAAAGATGCCGCCCTTCCTGAGCGGCGGTGACATGATCGGTGCTGTGCACGAGCATAGCGCCACCTGGGCAGAAGGCCCCCGGAAGTTTGAGGCCGGCACCCGCAATGTAGGCGGAGAAGTGGGCTTTGCTGCTGCACTGGACTATATGGACAGCATTGGCTGGGAGGCCATGATGCACCACGAGCACGCCCTGCTGGACCGGATGCTCAAAGGCATGGCACAGATGCCGTGGCTCACTGTCTATGGCGACCCCACGGCGGCCAACCGGTTTGGCGTCGTGTCCTTTAATGTGAACGAGGTGCACCCCCACGATGTGGCCACCATTCTGGACGCAGGCGGTGTGGCGGTGCGCGCCGGGCATCACTGTGCTCAGCCGCTGATGGAGTTCCTGGGCATCGGGGCCTGCTGCCGCGCCAGCGTGGCCGTTTACAACACCGAGGAAGATGTGGACGCCCTGCTGAACAATCTGGAAAATGTACGAAAGGTGATGGGGTTATGAACCTGAATGAATTGTATACGCAGGTGATCACCGAGAACAGCCGCAGCAAGGAGAACCGCCACCCGGTGGAAAACGCCACCCACAGCCTGGAAGGGGTCAACCCCAGCTGCGGCGATGATATCACCCTGCAGCTGCGGGTAAAGGACGGCGTAATCGAGGATGCCGGTTTCATCGGCAGCGGATGCGCCATTTCGCAGGCATCTGCTTCCCTGATGATCGACCTGGTCAAAGGCCGCACGGTGGAGGATGCCCGGCGGCTTATCGGCCTGTATTTTGAGATGATCAAAGGCAAGATCACGCCGGAACAGCTGGACGACCTGGAAGATGCTGCTGCCCTGCAGGGCATTGCCCATGTGCCCGCCCGTGTCAAGTGTGCTGTGCTGGCATGGCATACGCTGGAAGAAGCGCTGGACGGCGAAGGTAAGGTAAAGGCCTGAGCCTTTCGGAATCCGATAAAAAATCCGGAGAGCAGCCGCTCTCCGGATTTTTTTATGCCAGGGAGAAAACCACTTGACAAATCTCAGATCGCTCCTATAATTATCAATGGTAATTATCTTTGGTAACTTTTATGAAGGGGGATCGCAATGACCGTTGAACTCATCAAGCGGATGATGGATGCCTGCTACCTGGCAAAGCGGGCACGGGATATGCTGCCGCCGCTGCCGAAGGGGGTAATGCCCTCTTACATCCAATACCTGGATGCCATTCAGAAGATGGAGGCCCGGGGGCTGCAGGCCAAGGTCTCGGACCTCAGCGATGCGCTGAGCCTGCCGCGGCCCGGCGTGACCCGTACGGTCAAGGAGATGGAAGCCAAAGGCTACCTGAAAAAACAGGTTTCTGCCGAGGACGGCCGGGTGACCTACCTGTCCCTGACAGAGGCGGGAAAAGCACTCTCCCGGGAATACGATGCCGATTATTTCCGGGCACTGGCCCCGTACCTGGAAAGTATTTCCGAAGCGGATGCCGAGTGCACCATCCGCACGCTGGAAGCATTCCACAAGATCATGTGTGAAAGGAGAACTTCTCTTGAAAAACGATAAGACTGATTTTACGCAGGGCAGCATCCTGCAAAAGCTGGCCCTGTTCATGCTGCCCATTCTGGGTGCTCTGGTGCTGCAGGCTGCTTACGGTGCAGTGGACCTGCTGGTGGTGGGCCGCTTTGGCTCCACCTCCGGCCTTTCCGCAGTTTCCACTGGCAGCCAGGTGCTGAACCTGGTCACCTTTGTGGTCACGCAGTTTGCCATGGGTGTCACGGTGCTCATTGCCCGGTATCTGGGTGAGAAAAGGCCGGAGTACATCGGGCAGGTCATCGGCGGTGCCGCTGTGGTATTTGCCGTCATATCCGCAGTGCTGTTTGTGGTGATGGTGGGCTTTGCCCGCTCCATCTCGGTACTCATGCAGGCCCCGGCAGAGGCCGTGGACCTGACGGCCAGCTATGTCCGCATCTGCGGCGGAGGCATCTTCTTCATTGTGGCATACAACCTGCTGTCCGCCATCTTCCGTGGGCTGGGCGACAGCAAGTCGCCGCTGCTGTTTGTGCTGGTGGCCTGCATCGTGAACATCTTCGGTGACCTGTTCCTGGTGGCCGGGCTGCATCTGGACGCCGCCGGTGCGGCCATTGCCACAGTGGCTGCGCAGGCGGTCAGCGTGGTGTGCGCCGTAGTGATGCTGCTCAAAAAGCACCTGCCGTTCAAGCTGCAGAGAACGGATTTCCGGTTTAATCTGCAGTGCCGCAAATTCCTGAGCATCGGCTTGCCGCTGGCTTTGCAGGAATTTCTGACCCAGGTCTCCTTCCTGGCACTGTGCGCCTTCGTCAACCGCCTGGGACTGGAAGCTTCCTCCGGTTACGGCGTCGCCTGCAAGATCGTCAACTTCGCAATGCTGATCCCCAGTTCGCTGATGCAGTCCATGGCGTCCTTTGTCTCGCAGAATGTGGGCGCGGGCAACAAAAAGCGCGCCAAGCAGTCCCTGTTCACAGGCATCGGCATTGGATTGGTGTTCGGCTGCGCCGTGTTTGCACTGGTGTGGTTCAAGGGGGATATGCTGGCCGGCATCTTCACCACGGATGCTGCCGTCATTGCCAACGGGTTTGCCTACCTGAAAGGCTTTGCACTGGAGACCATCGTCACGGCGGTGCTGTTCAGCATGGTGGGCTACTTCAACGGCAACAACCAGACCGTCTGGGTCATGGTGCAGGGCCTGATCCAGACCCTGCTGGTGCGCCTGCCCATGGCCTATTTCATGAGCATTCAGCCCAATGCCAGCCTGACCATGATCGGTCTGGCTGCCCCGACTTCCACCGCCGTGGGCATTGTGCTGAATGTTGGCTTCTACCTTTACCTTGCACACAAAGAAAAAGCCGAAGCCTGATGAGGGCGCTGGTGTTATTCTGGAAAAGCAATGGCTGCCTTCGGGCAGCCTTTTTTCGTCTTGCAACCGGGATGCTTCTGTGCTACACTGAAAATGGTTAGACAAAACTATCCTGCGGCGCGGAAAACGGCAGGTAGAGGAGGAAATTACAATGTTCTTTTTTGAAAATACCCGCAAGCCGACCGGCTTCGGCGGCAAGGTCATGGTTTCCATGATGAATCTGGGGCACAGTGCGCTGGCAGACTGGGGCCTGCAGTTTGTTTCCCCGGCACGGGATGCGGCTGTTCTGGACTGCGGCTGCGGCGGCGGAGCCAACATCCGCACGCTGCTGAAAATGTGCCCGGAGGGACAGGTAAAAGGCATCGATTATTCTGAGGTCAGTGTGGAAAAGGCGCGCTGCGTCAACCGGGAGGCCATTGCGGTCGGCCGCTGTGCAGTTCTGCAGGCCAGCGTGATGGAGCTGCCGTTTGCGGATGCAGCATTTGACCTGGTCACTGCATTTGAAACGGTCTACTTCTGGCCGGATCTGCTGCAGAGCTTCCGGGAGGCGGCACGGGTGCTGAAACCGGGCGGGGCCTTTTTCATCTGCAACGAGTGCAGCGGGGATACCGATAAGGACGACAAGTGGACAGAGCGCATTGAGGGCATGACCATTTACCGGGATGTGCAGCTGCAGGCTGTGCTGGAACAGGCGGGTTTCACGGGGGTAGAAGTCCACAAGAACGAGAAAGGCTGGCTGTGTATTACGGCGCGGCGCTGAGCCAGACCCGGCGGGGCCCTATTGATAAGCGGGCCGGATTTGTTGTATAATCAGGCCGGGCACTGCGCAGAAAAAATGCAGGCTGCCCGGAACAGAATGATACCGTCAGGAGGGACGATTCCATGGAATTTACCCAGGTCGTTGCACAGCGCTATTCCTGCAAGGGATTTGGCGATGTCAAAGTGGAAGAAGCAAAACTCAACGCAATTCTGGAGGCAGGCCGCCTGGCCCCGACCGCCAAGAACCTGCAGGAGCAGAAGATCTACGTGATCCGGTCTGCAGAGGGTCTGGCCAAGATCGACAAGGTCACGCCTTGCCGGTACGGTGCCACCACCTGTGTGGTCGTGGCATTTGACCGGAACAATGTGTTTACCTACCCCGGCGAGAAGCGGGATTCCGGCGTGGAGGACGCCACCATCGTGGCGACCCACATGATCCTGGCTGCAGCCAATGAAGGCGTGGACAGCTGCTGGATCAATTTCTTTGACCCGGAAAAGCTGGCCAAAGAGCTGGGCCTGCCGGAAAACGAGGAAGTGCTGATGATCCTCGACCTTGGCTATGCAGCAGAGGGCACGAAGCCCCTGCCGAACCATGATTCCCGTAAGCCGCTGTCGGAGACGGTGGCCTACCTGTAATCTGCAGCACAGAACATGCTCCCCGGTGCGGCGCTGCTGTGCCGGGGAGTTTTTTGTTCCAGGGGGATATGTGGTGCAGAAATGGCAGAACAGAGTGCCGGACACAAAGGTCTGCGGGCTGCTGTGCCGGGCATTTGTTTTGCAGAAAAAACGGCCCGGCGGGCAGAAGGGGCTTGACAACCCGGCATGGATGCGTATCCTAAAATTAGGAGTGACAAACTGTCGGCAGAAAACAGTGCACGCTGCCGGAAGGAAAGGAGCAGACCATGAAGCGAGCCTATGCGGCATCCCAGTATGCAAAACCGTATGAGCAGTATTGCCGGGAACAATTCCCTGATGAGGCAGAACAGCTTTTCCAGCGGGCGGAGCAATATTACCGGGAATTTTTGAAGGACATGCCCGACCTTGGCGAAAACATGATGGCCAAAAATATGCTGGACTGGTTCACCATTCTTGCCTTTTACGAGGCCAGCGGCCACCGGCTGGACGGCGAAGCTCTGCTGACCATCAAGCGCCGGGCTGTGGACAAAATGAAATTTTTCTGCAAGCTGGTCAACGGCAACCGGCAGAAGTGGCCGTACCGGCTGTTTGAAAAGATCTATGTAAACTTCAACCGAATGCAGCAGGAGCACCAGGCCAAAGGCGAGTGGATGGACAGCTGGAAGGTGGAGATCAACCCGGACAACCGTACCGAGGGGTTCTGCTTCCACCTTGTAGGATGCCCCATTGCAAAACATGCGAAAGCACATGGATACGAAGACCTGCTGCCGTACCTGTGCAAAACAGACCATTATCTGGCAGAGCTCATGCACGCAAGGCTCATCCGCACCCAGACGGAAGCCTTGGGCGGCACCTGCTGCGATTACTGGTATGTAGGAGACCAGAGCCCGGTGCTGGAACAGTATCGGGATTTGGAACAGATCTGAGCAGGGACAGAAAGAAAAAATGCCGTCTGCCTGCTGCAGAATTTTGAACCCTTTTCAGCCGCCTTCGGGCGGCTTTTGTTTTGCCTTGCAATGGGGCAGATGCTATGCTATACTGTGGTTAGCGTAATATAACTGCTTTGCGGCAGAAAACAGAGAGGAGCAGAACAAAATGGTATTGCAGGTGATTCTGGAGGGGCTTGGCCTTGGCGCATTGCTGGTGCTGGTGTGTGCCATCAACATCCGGGGCGGCGCGGTGAACATGGTGCACCTGTACCATGAGGATGTACAGGAACGTTGTGTGCAGATGGGGCTGACCACGAAAGAGAAGATCAAACGGAACAGCCTGAAGCTCAAGCTTATCTGCCTGCCGTGCTACATTGCCTATGTGCTGGTCTGTGTTTACGGCATCAATGGCACAACGGATTTCCTGACCGGGTTCGTGCAGATGTTCGTCATTCTGTCCATCATGAACCTGATCGACCGGATCGGCATTGATACATGGTGGGTAGGCTACACCAAGGCATGGACGATCCCCGGCACGGAGGACATGAAGCCCTACATTACGGCAGCAGACCAGCGCAAAAAGTGGCTTTTCGGTACGGTGGGCATGGTGATCATTGCGGCGATTCTGGCTGGTGTGATGACCCTGTTCGGAAAGTGAGGAAATGATGCAGGTAACAGAACTGGACGAACAGAGCATCCGGGACATCGGACATGCATTCGGCTACTATGATTATGGAACGGAAAAAGGCATGAACTCCTTCTTCCGCAGCCGGGACGCGGTGGCAGAATACATCTGCGGCTATGTGCGGTGCGTGCTGGCGGGCGGATTTGTCCACACCACAAGCGCACGCGGAGAAGCGTACATCGCCTACAAACTGCCGGGGCAGAAGGTGGGCTTCCGCCCGGCGATGCTTTTGCTGCAGGGGATGCTGCGCTCCTTGAGCCTGAAAGAGCTGTTCCGCTTTGCAAAGGTTTTGTCTGCCGGCGGCCCCTCGCTGGAAGACCGGCTGAAAAAGGAGCATAAGCCCTGTGTCTTTGTGGGCATGGTCTGCGTGCGGGAGGCCTATCAGGGGCAGGGATATATGCGCAAAGTGCTGAAACTGGCCTTTGCTGAGGGGGACCGGCTTGGTGTGCCGGTGGTGCTGGATACCGATGCCATGTCCAAGTGCGAAAAGTACCAGCACCTGGGTATGGAGCTGGAAAACACCCGCGATTTGGGCGAGTACGGCAAGATGTATGACCTGGTCCGCTACCCGGCCGGGCAGAAAAACGCATAAGGGCAAAATGCCAGAATATAAATGAGAGGATGGAGCTGCCGGGCTGCCGGAAAACTCCATCCTCTCGTTTTATGCATTGCTTATTTTTTGTGGTAGCCGCAGTCACAGTATGGCCCGCCGGAGGCAAGGGTGTATTCCCGCACGAAATTGGTGCGGCCGCCGGCGTCGCTCATGGTGTAATCCAGGTGACACAGGGCCGGGGTCAGGTCGTAAAGGCCAAGCTCTTTCATCAGGGTGCAGATGCCGCAGCGGGTAAAGCGGGCTTCGTAGCCGCTGCCGTCCTCGTAGGGATAAAAATCCATGTTCCAGGAGTAGGGGTTGCGGTCTGCCGCACGCAGCTTTGCAGTGGCCTGCATGGAGGTGATATCTTTCTCAGTATATTTGGCTTTGCTGCTCAGGCGGCAGAAGCGCTGCATCAGGGGCGTCATCATGGAATTGGCGTAATAAGTCGTCAAAGGCTCCACCTCCGGCCGCTTGGGCATACTCAGGATGTAAGCGCCGATCAGTGCGCAGTTGACGATGTTCATGGTAAAACGGTCTTCTTTTTCAAACTCCGGCAGTTTGGCGATGATCTCCCTGTATTTCGGCTTTGCCAGGGTCTCCACGGCTTTGGCCTGCTGCGGTGTCAGGCTGAATACGGTGGTCAGATTCCGGGTAAAGGACTTGTGGAAAACCATCCACATCCCAAAGGGCATCCCGGCGTATTTCATGGTACATTCCTCCTGAGCGATAATCCAAAGTCGCAGCAGTCATCGCCGCGGCCAAGCGTCTTGGTGCGATGCCAGAGCAGGTCAGGGTGCATGTCATCGTAAGTGATATCGTCGCTGTCGCAGAAGCAGGGGCACAGCTCCGGGCAGCCGTACTTTACGCAGGCAGTGTGGTAGGGGCAGCGTACCATATCGAAGCGGACGGCATCCTTACCGGCATCATGCTGCACGGCGGTGAAACCGGCAGAAGCGCCGAACATTTTATCCACTCCTTTGGCAAAGATGCCGGGAACTTTGCGGTACAGGCCCGGGAATTTGACCAGGCGCAGGATCACTGCGCGGATGCGCCAGGCCCGCTGCTCCACATAGCCGTGGACGAGCTGCAAAGCCTCGTCCTTTGGCAGGACGGTTTGCAGCGTCTCATAGATGGCGATGCCCGGAATGATCTGGCCTTCCAGGTGCCGCCACAGCTCTTTGGAAGCACCGGCATAGTCCGCCCGCAGTGCGTCCATGCGCTGGAACATGGCCTGCTGCAGCGTTTCCGCCTGTGCTGGAAAGCGCTCGGCAAGTGTTTTTTCAAAACCGGCAACGAGATAATTTTTCTTCATACGTGCACCTCACGAGAACAGAATTAGCCAAAACTAACTTTTGCACCCTGAAAAAGCTGCCGGAAAGGCAGCAGGAATCTTCTGATTCCGATTATAATAGACTTCTGTGGAAAATGCAACAGGAGAACGGACTTTGCATGGGCACCGGGGTGTGGTATAATCAATCGTATCAGGCAAAAGCGGTTCTTATTTTTTCAGAAACGGAGCGTTTTATGGCAGTACGAAAAGCATATCTTCCTTTGGCGGAGTTTCCTTATGTGAAGGAGATCTCCATTGCGTTCCGGTGGTTCAGCGGCTCCAAGCACCGGAATATCCAGGCTGTGCAGGAGGCATTCCGCGGGATGCATCCGGAGCTGGCACTGCTGGAGGTCAGCCTGGCTTCTCCGCAGCCGGAGGGCGCGGCGGCTGCTGCCATGAAGCTGCCGCTGCAGGTGGCCTCTCTGGGGCAGGAGGTGCCGGTGGGCATCGTGTATGAGGCCTCCAAGGTGTTTGAGTCCGGCGGGCCCTACACGGAACTGCTGCAGTGGCCCCGCCAGAAGGTGCAGAAGGATGCCCGCCTGCAGCAGAGCGGAAAATGCACGGGGTATCAGCTGGAGGGAACGGCCTTCCCGGCAGAGCCGTACCCGTATGCGTTTTTCAACTGGCTTTACGGCTGTGCGCTGCAGCAGAACCCGGAACGGGCCGAAAACATGCTGAAATTCAGCGCGTTCACAGACCTGGAACTGGGCAGCGCCAAAAAGGATAAGAACAGCCCGGCGCGGGCGGCAGCCGTGTATGCGGGGCTTGCCGCTGCAGGCCGGCTGGACTGCCTGAAAGATTACGCTTCGTTTGTGGCGGAGACCTGCACGGAGCCGAGGGCAGCGCATAAGGCACCGGAGGCCGCGCCGGAAGCGGAGCAGACGGTTCTGGAGCTTCCGGTTCCGGAGCCGGTCAGGGAAGCCGGACAGGCAGACGAACCGGTTCCGCCGGAAGAACCAGTGAAAGACACTGCGGCAGAAGAGCCAATAGCCGAACTGCCTGCTGCGGATCCGACAGAACAGATGGTACAGGAGCCGGAGACAGAACCGGCAGAAGAACCGGTGCAGGAGCAGGCAGTGGAACCGGCAGAAACACCGGCGGAAGAAATCGTGCCGGAAGCACCCGCTGCGCCGCAGCCGACAGGAGAAGCCAATGCCATTCCGACTGCAGAGCAGATCGAGGCCATCGGGCAGGCCCCGAAGGCAAAAAACCTGATGATCTCGCTGGCAAAGAATGCGGGCTGCTCGGCCACATCGGCAGCAGGCATCATAAAGGCCGGGCGCAGCCTGCTGCGGACAAGCTACCAGAATGCCCTGCAGGACGGCACCCTGACCATTAACCCGGAAAAAAATAAGATCATCTTCCCGCTGGAAAACCCGGAAACCGGCTTCCACACGGTGGGGCAGCTGACCCGGTCGCCAAGCTTTGTGCAGGGGTGGAAGTTCAATTACCAGCCCTGCGAAACAGCGGTGACGCCGGAAAAGCCTGCAGCGGCACCGGTGCAGGCCTGCCCCACGGCAGAGGATTATCTTGTAAGCCACGGCTATACCATCACACAGCGGGTGCGGGCAGAAGACCTGCCGCCGCTGGCCGTGCAGAAGCTGGCCTGGGAGACCGGCGAGGCCCTGCGGGACCCGGCGGTGGCAGCATTTCTGCAGTTTATCCGCACCCACCTGCAGTTCCATGATTCGTTTACCTTCCGCCTGCCCAAAGAGGCGGCCGCAGAATCCAAAGAGCTGGTGGTGGCGTTGGCGCAGAGCTGGGATCACCTGGGCCTGTTTGAGGAATTCAACGCCAACACCACCCGGGTGATCTGCACCCTTGCGGAAAACGAAGTGGTCCGCCACTTCGTCAGCGGGCACTGGCTGGAGCTGTATGTGGTGCACTGCGTGCAGCAGCTGCTGGAACGCCTGCACGAAGAGCGGGGTGTTCCGGTCTCGCTGTGTTCCAATGTGGTCCTTTCCAGCCCGCCCAAGGAGAGCTCGGCACAGGAACTGGACGTGGTGTTCTCGGTGAACGGGGTGTTCTTCTGGATCGAGGCCAAATCTTCCAGCCGGAACATCGACTACGGAAAGTATGCGGGCATCTGCAAAAAGCTGCAGGTCTCGCCGGAGCAGCTGCTGCTGGTCAACAGTGATCTTTCAGAAGAAGACTGCCAGGGCGTCTCGTACTTCTGGCCGTACCGCATTGCAAACTGCGCGACCATGACGCGGGAACTGGAAGAGATGATCGAAAAGCAGCTGGCAGGGGCCGAAGAACCGGAAGAAAAGAGCAGCGTGTGAGCAAAGAAAGAGAAAAGGAAGCGTTTATGGCAATCAAAATGGTGTGCAGCGACATTGATGGTACGCTGCTGCAATACGGCAAGCAGGAACTGGAAGGCGAGATCTTTGAACAGATCCGGGCGCTGCACCAGAGGGGGATTCTGTTCTGCCCGGCGTCCGGCCGGCAGTACACCAGCCTGCGCAAGCTGTTTGCCCCGGTGGCGGACTGCTGCGTGTTCCTGTGTGAAAACGGCGGCGTCATCTACAAAGACGGCCAGTGCATCGCGAAGAACCCGATGCCACGCGCTCTGGCGGAGGAAATCGCCAACGATTTGTGGGACCGCAGCAACGGGCAGGGTGAAGTGATGCTCTCCGGCCAGAACACGGCGTATCTGATGGAGCGCGGCCTGGGGATGCTGGATCGGATCAGGTTCATTGGCAACAACTACCAGATCATCTGCACGCCGTCCGAGGTGCCGGAAGAAATCGTGAAGGTATCGGTGTACCTGCATGAGGGCGTGGATGCCTATGTGGACCGTTTCGTGCCGCGCTGGCAGCAGGCAAACTGTGCCGTGGCAGGCCCGTTCTGGATCGACACGACCCTTGCCAACAAGGGCATCGGCATCACGTCCATCTGCAGGACACTTGGCATGGACCCGGCCGAGGTGATGGCCTTTGGGGATAACTACAACGACGTCACGATGCTGGATCTGGTGGGGCACCCGTACATCATGGATGGAGCTGCAGCCCCGCTGCGGGAAAAATACCCGAACCATACGCCGCGCCCGGAGGATGTGCTGCGCACCTTCCTGGCACAGGAATAACGGAAAAATAAAAAGGAACGCCCGCTGTCCGGCCGGACAGCGGGCGTTTTGTGCAGATGGCAGCGGAAAAATCTGTTACAGGATGGACATGAACCACTCGACCGTCTTGGGGTCGTAGTGGGAGAAGAACAGGCTCTCGCCGCCGTCCAGCGCCTCAATGGCGGCCATATCCTCGGCGGAAAGGGTGAAATCAAACAGGTCAAAGTTCTGCTGCATCCGCTCCTTGTGGACGGATTTCGGGATGATGACCACATCGCTCTGCAGCAGGAAGCGCAGAGCCGTCTGGGCTGCAGTCTTGCCGTACTTGGCGCCAATGGCCGTCAGGGTCGGATTGGTGAACATATCCTTGCGGCCCTCGGCAAAGGGACCCCAGGATTCGATCTGGCAGCCGTACTTTTTCAGGTATTCTTTGGCTGCCTTCTGCTGCTGGAAGACGTGAGTCTCAATCTGGTTGACGGCGGGCTTCACAGCGGCAAAGTGCTGGATGTCCAGGTAGCGGTCCGGGCCGAAGTTGGACACGCCGATGGCGCGGATCTTGCCGGCGTTGTAGAACTCCTCCATTGCGCGGTAGGTGCCGTAGTAATCGCCGAACGGCTGATGGATGAGCAGCAGGTCCAGATAATCGGTGCGCAGTTTGCGCATGGATTCCTCAATGGAGGCCTTGGCTTTTTCATAGCCGGCATTGGTGATCCATACCTTGGTGGTGAGGAAGAACTCTTCCCGGGGCAGGCCGCTCTCGGCCAGGGCAGCACCCACGCCTTCCTCATTGCCGTAGGCCTGGGCTGTGTCAATGCTGCGGTAGCCGATCTCGATGGCATCCAGCACACAGCGCTTGGTATCCTGCGGCGGGGTCTGGTAAACGCCGTAGCCCAGCTTGGGCATTTTGATGCCGTTGTTCAGTGTAACGTATTCCATGGTTTTGCCTCCTGATTCTGGTTTCATAAGGTGTTTGCTTCTGGTTCTACTTTACAGCGGCGCAGCGAAAATGTAAAATATCAATATCGGAAACTGCTTTTCAAAAAATGAAAGGTGAGGAATGCAATGCTTGATCTGAACGAATTGCAGCAGCTGGCAGAGTTTGCAGAGCTTGGCACATTGTCCAAAGTGGCAGAGGCCGGGCATATTTCTACGCCCTCCATCACCCGCAGCATGCAGCATCTGGAAGAAAGTTTTGGGGTGCCGCTGTTTGCGCGCAGCAAAAACCGCATTGCCCTGAATGAGACCGGCCAGGCTGCCGTGGAAGCGGCCCGCAGGGTGCTGGCAGAGGCAGAGCGGGCTGTCCGGCAGGTGCAGGAGTTTGAGCAGCGCCGCCGGACGCTGGTGGTAAAATCCTGTGCACCGGCCCCGCTGTGGGAACTGCTGCCCAGGCTCAATGCGGCACACCCCGGCATGACGGTGGCTTCCAGTATCTGCCGGAATGAAGAGGTGCTGGCGGCGTGGCATGACAGCAGCTGTGACTTGATCATTTTGCCGTTCCCATTGCAGGAAGCCGGGACCGCAGTGCGGGAACTGATGCGTGAAAAGCTGTTTGTCTGTGTGCCGCTGGGCCACGAGCTGGCACGGCACGAAACGCTGACCTTTGCAGACATCAACGGCTTCAATTTCCTGCTGCGGACGGAGCTTGGCTTCTGGGATGCCCTCTGCCGCCAGAAGATGCCGTCCTCCCGCTTTCTGGTGCAGACGGACGCCTTTGCATTTGACGAGCTGGTCACTTCGTCCTCACTGCCGTGCTTTACCACCGACTATTTTTCCAATGCGCAGCGGCGCTATCCCGGGCGGGTCTGCATCCCGCTGGCAGACCCGGAAGCAGATGTGACATTTTATCTGGCAGAGCGGGCCGACACCGGGAAAAAAGAAGCTGCTGCGGCTGACAGGTAAGGCGGAGAAATTTTTCTATGGAAGCGGGCGGGCCGGCGTGGTAAAATAGCCCTGACGCAAGGGCTGCCGCACTGCGGTGCCGGGCAGCGGGGCGCGCCGCAATTTTGAGGGAAGGAACGTATAAAATTATGTCGTTTGAAAGAGCAAAAGCCTATCTGAGAGAAAAGGGGCTGGAAGACCACATCATCGTGCTGAATGAATCCTCTGCTACGGTGGCCGAGGCTGCACAGGCACTGGGCGTGGAGCCTGCCATGATCGCCAAGACCCTGTCGGTCCTGCAGGGCGAGCAGCCGGTGCTCATTGTTACCGAGGGCACGGCCAAGCTGGACAACCACAAATACAAGAGCCTGTTCCACATCAAAGCCAAGATGATTCCCTATGAAGAGGTGGAGCAGTACATCGGCCATGCGCCCGGCGGGGTGTGCCCCTTTGGCATCAATGAGGGCGTGGAGGTCTATCTGGACGAGAGCCTGCGCAAATTCGAGACGGTGTATCCGGCTGCAGGCAACGGCCACACGGCAGTCCGGCTGACGCTGCAGGAGCTGGAAGCTTCTGCCGGTGCAAAGGGCTGGGTGGATGTCTGCAAGGAACCTGAGGCCTGAGAAAACAACAACGGACGGAGGAAACCAGAATGTTCAGACCCATGCGAAGAACCAGCCGCGCCATTCCGGAACAGGCGGCAAAACAGCTGCTGCAGCAGTCCCGGCGGGGCGTGCTGGCCGTCAACGGAGACGACGGCTACCCGTTTGCCATTCCGGTCAACTACTTTTATGACCCTGCGCAGGGAAAAATCTACTTCCACGGCGCAAAAGCCGGGCAGAAGGTGGATGCCCTGCAGCGGAGCGATAAAGTCTGCTTTACCGTTTATGGCAACGAGCATCTGGAACCCGGGGATTGGGCACCATATGTGCAGAGCACCGTTGTGTTCGGCCGGTGCCGCCTGATCGCGGACCCTGCTTTCACCGAGGAAAAGGTGCGGGAGCTGGCCATGAAGTATTACCCCAGCAAAGAAGAAGTGGAAGCGGAGATCGCCAAGGCGATCCGCGCGGTGCAGCTGTATGAGATCACCATTGAGCACCTGACCGGAAAACAGGTGCAGGAAAAGTAAGCTGCCGGGCAAAAAATCCCTCTTGACTTAAAGTTGAGTTTAAGTTGTAGAATGGTGCCAGAACAAACAAAAACACCATCTCCCCTGCAAAGCGGGAGAAGCAAACAGGAGGGTTTTACAATGGATAACGTGTTAACGCTGAGCAATGGCGTCAAGATCCCGCAGCTGGGCCTTGGCACCTGGTTCATTGAGGATGCAAAGGCCGCCGAGGCTGTGCAGGCCGCAGCTGAGCTGGGCTACCGCCATTTTGATACAGCGCAGGCTTACGGCAACGAGCGCGGTGTGGGCGAGGGCGTCCGCACCTGCGGCGTGCCGCGCGAGGAACTGTTCGTCGTCTCCAAGGTGGCAGCAGAGCACAAGACCTATGAAGCAGCCAGGCAGAGCATTGACGAGACGCTGCAGAAGATGGGCCTGGAGTATCTGGATATGATGATCATCCACAGTCCCCAGCCCTGGGACAAGGTGAACCAGTGCGAGGACCGCTATGTGGAGGGCAACCGCGCTGCCTGGCGTGCACTGGAAGAGGCCTATCAGGCCGGAAAGCTGCGCGCCATCGGTGTGTCCAACTTCCAGATCGGGGATCTGAACAGTCTGCTGGAAGCCTGCACCGTCAAGCCTATGGTGAACCAGATTCTGCTGCACATCAGCAACACCCCGCTGGAACTGGTGGAGTTCTGCCAGAAGAACGGCATTGTGGTGGAGGCTTATTCGCCCATTGCCCACGGTGTCATCCTGCACCAGCCGGAGATCGAAGCCATGGCGCAGAAATATGGTGTTTCGGTGCCGCAGCTGTGCATCCGCTATACCCTGCAGCTGGGGGCTGTTTCTCTGCCCAAGACGGCCAACCCCGCCCACATGAAGACCAATGCTGCCGTGGATTTTGCCATCAGCGCAGAGGACATGGAGACGCTGAAGCATTTTAAGAAGATCGAAAGCTACGGCGAGAGCAGCGGCTTCCCGGTGTACGGAGGAAAACTGTAATGGCAAAGAAACCTTATATCATCTGCCATATGATGACCTCCATCGATGGCCGCATCGACTGCGCCATGACCTCTCAGCTGGACGGTGTGGACGACTATTACCGCACCCTGAATGCGCTGGATGTGCCCACCACGGTCAGCGGCCGTGTGACGGCAGAGCTGGAAATGGCGGAACCGGGCGTTTTCCAGGCAAAAGACCCGGCTCCGCTGGGCAAAGAGGGATTTTCAAAGCAGACGGACGCCGCCGGTTATGAAGTGGTGGTGGATACCCACGGCAAGCTGCTCTGGCCGGATGCTGCCGGGATGGAAAAGCCGTACCTTATCCTCACCAGCACCCAGGTGCCGCAGGAGTATCTGCGCTATCTGGAAGGGCAGCACATCTCCTGGATCGCCTGCGGCGATGCAAAAATCGACCTGCCCCGCGCCTGCGAAATCCTGGCGGCGGAGTTTGGCGTGGAGCGCATGGGCATTGTGGGCGGCCCGGCCATCAACACTGCATTCCTGGATGCCGGCCTGCTGGAAGAGGTCAGCATCCTGATGGGCCCCGGCATTGATGGCCGGAAGGAGATGCCCTCGGTGTTCGATGGACGTGCCATGGAGCACTCGCTGACCCACCTGCGCCTGACCGATGTGGAAAAGTGCGAGAGCGGTGCCGTCTGGCTGCGGTACGCACTGTAACGCAAAAACAGAAAAAGCAACACAGAGAGCTGTCTGCTGCGGAGCGGGCAGCTCTCTGTGCTTGCAGGGGCAGAGCCGCCGGAATTTCAGCACTTTGTATCTGGAAATCCCGGCGGCATCGTGCTATGATGGGAACGCGATTTTTTCGAGAGATAGAGGAGGAAAACGAACCAATGAATGAAACAAAGCGGACTTTGTTCCGCGGTGAACTGGCACTGTGCATTGCAGTGCTCATCAACAGCTTCGGCGTGGTGCTGATGCTGTATTCGGGGGCCGGCATCTCGGCCATTTCCAGCGTGCCGTTTGCTTTTTCCGAGGTGTGGCCGGTGCTGACCCTGGGCACCTGGACCTATCTGTTCCAGGGGGCACTGGTGCTCAGCCTGATGATCCTGCGCAAAAAGTTTGTGCCCAGTTATCTGTTCAGTTTTGTGGTGGGCTTTGTGTTCGGCAAGCTGCTGGATGTGCATGAGGCGTGGATCAACATCCTGCCTTATAACATCCCCATGCGGGTGGTCTATTTCGTCATCAGCTACTGTCTGATCAGCCTGGGCATTGCACTTTCCAACCGCTGCGGAATGCCCATCGTCCCCACGGATTTGTTCCCCCGCGAACTGGCGGACATCACGGGCGTTCCGTATGCCAGGATCAAGATCGGCTTTGACGTCATCTGCCTGGCCGTGACCGCCGGGCTGACCCTTGGCTTCCTGCACCGTCTGGAAGGCCTGGGCATCGGCACCATTGCAGCAGCTTTCACAATGGGTAAGGCCATCAGCATTGCGGGCGATATGCTGGATAAGCACTTCCGTTTTGGAACCTGGAAGACCCTGAAGGAAGAGCAGACGGCAAACAGGTAATCTGGAGAAACAAAAAGATCCCGGGCACCGCAGCGTTTTGCCTGCAGTGCCCGGGATCTTTTGTTGAGGTGGGAGAAAACTCAGGCAGGAAGCTGGTTGTGCTCTATGACCGATGTCAGCAGCTCAGCAAAACGCTGCGGTTCCCGGATCTGCACCTGCATGTGGTTGCAGCCCTCGAACACGGGGTAATTCCCATCCGGGTAGGCCTTCTGTACGGCGTCCCGGTACTTGAAATGATCCTCGATGCTGCCGAATGCAAAAAAGGTGTGCTGCTGCAACTCCTTTGGCAGGGGCGGGAAGGGAACATCCTCAAGGCTGTCCATCAGCTGGCGGTGCAGGTTGCCGTAGGTCAGGGCCCTGCCGGCGGCAATGAAGTAGGGCTGAATGGCTTCATCGGAGCACCACAAAATCTTGCTCAGAGTCTTGCCATTGGACCAGTACAGGCTTTTGATGGCAAGATAGAGGAAGGGCACCATCACATGGCGCAGGCCTTTGGAGATCTGTGCGAACTGCCCGCCGTCAAAATAGACGTGGTCAACCGGCATTCCGGACTGGGTCAGAAAAGCCATGGCAAGGTCTGCTCCGATGGAGGAACCCACCACCAGTGCAAGGCGGTGAACGCCCTGCTGGTGCAAAAACGCGGTCACCTGCTGCACCTCATCGGCTTTGCTGCGGTAGGCCTGCCCGGTGCAGTAGACGGTGGATGTGGGCAGGATGCAGAAAAAGCGGTCTTTCAGGCAGGCAGCAACTGGTTCGCTGCTGGCACCGACCACGCCCATGGCATGAAAGAACAGAACAGCGGAGTTGGAGCGGTCGCCCATGGTTTCGAATTGCATGGCAGAAATCTCCTTTGAAACGCTTGGTGAGGCTTTGAAAAGTTAGATATCACTTACTGCCTACAGGGTAGCACGAATGGGCCGCGGCGTCAAGATGTTTCCGGAAATGTCTTTTCCTTCCCTGCAAAACATGGTAAAATGAGAAAAAACAGAAAACGAGGAACGATACCCATGAAGACGATGCAAGACGAAGGCCTGCAGGGCAACGAGGCATTGGAGCAGGCCATTGCGGCCCTGCAGCAGGAGGCCACACAGGAGCAGCTGGCCCACACGCTCACAGTGCTGCGGCGGCGCATGAAAGCCGGTGGTCAGCTCATCGTGGCGGTAGAGCCCGCACTCGATGGCGGCCCGGTGCAGCTCCGGACCCTGCAGACCGCGGACGGCGGGCACTGGTGGTATGCATTCACCAGCTTTGACGAGGAGCTAAAAGGGGCCGAGCCGCTCAAATCCACCTTTCTGGCTGAGATCGGCAAGCTGATGGACGCGGTGCTGGCTGCACCGGAGATCAACGGCCTGATCCTGAACCCGTGGAACCGGACGCTCCAGCTGGATAAGACCCTGCTCCGCATTACCAAAGGATAAACGAAAAAGGCGAAGCCGCTCAGACTGCGGCTTCGCCTTTTTGCATGACGTGAAAAGAAATTTA
>ERZ808240.2325-NODE-2325-length-21109-cov-61.628622_pt1 | contig 21109 bp, 19 predicted proteins | sample MGYA00521084_ERZ808240 | MGnify/ENA primary metagenome ERZ808240 (study PRJEB31516, sample SAMN03275571) | gut metagenome | biome: mammalia-associated habitat; material: feces | host: Papio cynocephalus | place: Kenya | collected 2012-08-06 ...
GTTGAAAATAACGCCTGTTTTTTTATATACATTGTCCGCTTTCTTCAAAGTGGTTTCTCTTGCCACTTTGACGTGACGAGACCCATAGCTTGAAAGTAAACCCATATAAGGCTCTTCCGGAATTTGGAGTGACGAGGCCCATGGCTTGAATGTAAACCCATATAAACCCCAGCCCTTGAGGTGAAAGCCCAATCGGACTGGGTCCCATGCGAGCCTTCGCGTCTTTTAAGCCGAGCTCACATCTAGCTACGGCCTGTAAGGCCAAAAGTACACAGCCCAGGGCAAGCGAAGCGGCGCCCTGGGTTAGGACGTCCGACGTAACTACGCCCTGTAAGGGCAAAAGTATTCATAATCAGCAAGATGCGCAGCTATACTTTTGCCCCTTTAGGGCGCCGCCTCACGCACGCCATCTAACCCAGGGCGCCGCTTCGCTTGCCCTGAGCTAAGTACTCACTGGGCTTTCAGCCCGTCAAGCAACAAAGTCGAGCACAGCCCGTCAAACGACAAAGTCCAGCGCAGCCCGTCAAACGGCAAAGTCCAGCGCAGACCGTCAAGCGACAAAGTCGAGCGCAGCCCGTCAAGCAACAAAGTCGAGCACAGCCCGTCAAACGGCAAAAATCGAGCGCAACCGCCTCGCGCCCACCCTCATCGCTCCCACAGATGATATTGTTCTCCCACGCATCCCACGGATTTACACACATGACGATCACGCACACGTCATCGCACCCGTCATTGTGCCGAGGGCACAACAAAGAGGTTCATTTCATGCACCTTTTCTCGCCATGGCAGAGCCGAAGCAAGCTTCACTCTGCTCATTTGGCTTAACGAAAAGGTTGTCTCTGTTTAGGTCCGCTGCTTACCTCCCACTGGTACTAAAGTTGTTCCATGTTGTAAAGGTTGTATTTGTTGTCTTAAAAATCTATTCTATATCAGTGTGCCCAGGCCGTTGCTGTACGATTGAACCATGCATGCGTGAGCGGTTTCATCCGGTTTATGGCCAGGGGTGTGGGAAGGCGGCTCTCGTCAGGGCTTCCCACACCCCTGGGGTTTATATCGGTTTACATTCAAGGTGGGTTCTATTAATTAGCTTTGTCAGATTTTGTGGCTCTTTTTGAGGTCATAGCGTCAGTGAGTGAGGGACGCGCGGGCTATATGACCGAACGAACTGGCGCTATGAACCAAAAAGAGGCCAAAAGATGGCAAAACATAACCCCTACTGTGACTTGTTACCTAAGGGGTGGTAATTTATAGAACCCACCTCAAGCCCGAAGCAAGATGCCCATCACTCCAAATCCCCGACGAACCCCGTATATGCATGAAATAAAAATATAAAAGGTGGCACGAAATTGCGTCATCCGTGTTTTTTTGTTATCTTTGCAAAACAATAGTAGCTCACACCAATTCATCAACATGGGAATATTCGGATTATTCAGCAAGAAAAAGAAAGAGACCCTCGACCAGGGTTTGGAGAAAACCAAGCAGAGCGTCTTCACCAAGATCAGCCGCGCCATCGCCGGCAAGTCGAAAGTTGACGATGACGTGCTCGACAACCTGGAGGAGGTGCTCATCACTTCTGACGTGGGCGTCGACACGACACTCAAGATCATCAAGCGCATCGAGGAGCGCGTGGCACGCGACAAGTATGTCTCCACATCGGAGCTCAACCGCATCCTGAAGGAGGAGATCGCGGGCCTGCTCACCGAGAACAACGCCTCCGACGAGTCGGGATGGGACCTGCCGACCGACCACAAGCCCTACGTGATCCTCGTGGTGGGCGTCAACGGCGTGGGCAAGACCACCACCATCGGCAAGCTCGCATGGCAGTTTAAGCAGGCGGGCAAGAAGGTCTATCTCGGCGCTGCCGACACCTTCCGCGCTGCCGCCGTGGAGCAGATACAGATCTGGGGCGACCGCGTGGGTGTGCCCGTGGTGAAGCAGCAGATGGGAGCCGACCCTGCCAGTGTGGCCTTCGACACGCTGCAGAGCGCACAGGCCAACGGCGCCGACGTGGTGCTCATCGACACGGCCGGACGACTGCACAACAAGGTGGGTCTGATGAACGAGCTGAAGAAGATCAAGGATGTCATGAAGAAGGTCGTGCCCACGGCTCCCGATGAGGTGATGCTCGTGCTCGACGGCTCCACCGGCCAGAACGCCTTCGAGCAGGCCAAGGAGTTCTCGGCCGTCACCAACATCACCTCGCTCGCCATCACCAAGCTCGACGGGACGGCCAAGGGCGGCGTGGTCATCGGCATCAGCGACCAGCTCAAGGTGCCCGTGAAGTACATCGGGCTGGGAGAGAAGATGGAAGACCTCCAGCTCTTCAACAAGAAGGAATTTGTGGACTCGTTATTCTAACCATCGATTGTGAAGAAAAACCAGATAGACATCATCACCATGGGCTGCTCGAAGAACCTTGTCGACTCCGAGCAGCTCATGCGCCAGTTTGAAAGCCAAGGCTACCACTGCGTGCACGACGCCAAGCGCCCGCAGGGCGAGATAGCCGTCATCAACACGTGTGGATTCATCGAGAGCGCACGCGAGGAGAGCATCAACACCATCCTCGAGTTTGTGCAGGCCAAGACCGAGGGCCGCCTCAGCAAGCTCTACGTCATGGGCTGCCTCTCGCAGCGTTACCAGAAGGAGCTGGAGGCGGAGATACCCGAGGTCGACAAGTTCTACGGCAAGTTCAACTACAAGCAACTGCTCACCGACCTGGGACCGGCTCCCGCCAACGGGCAGGGGGCGGACAACTTCACCCGCCGGCGCACCGACGCCAACAGCCGGCGCAAGCTGACCACGCCCTCCCACTACGCCTACGTCAAGATTGCCGAGGGCTGCGACCGCCACTGCGCCTACTGCGCCATACCGCTCATCACAGGCCGGCATGTGTCGCGCCCCATGGAGGAGATCCTCGACGAGGTGCGCGAACTGGTGGCCGAGGGTGTCAGCGAGTTTCAGGTCATCGAGCAGGAGCTCACCTACTACGGCACCGACCTCTATGGCCACACGCGTATCGCCGAGCTCATCGACCGCATGGCCGACATCAAGGGCGTGCGCTGGATCAGGCTCCACTACGCCTACCCCAACCAGTTCCCGCTGGAGCTGCTCGACGTGATGCGCGAGCGCGACAACGTCTGCAAGTATCTCGACATCGCCCTGCAGCACATCTCCGACCACGTGCTCCAGCGCATGCACCGCCATGTGACCAAGGCCGAGACGCTCGACCTCATACGCACCATCCGCGAGCGCGTGCCGGGCATCACCCTGCGCACCACGCTCATGGTGGGATTCCCCGGAGAGACCGACGCCGACTTCCAGGAGCTCATGGACTTTGTGCGCACCCAGCGCTTCGAGCGGATGGGTGCCTTCGCCTACTCGGAGGAGGAGGGCACCTACTCGCAACAGCACTATGACGACGACGTGCCGGCCGACGTCAAGCAGCGACGCCTCGACGAGCTCATGGCCCTGCAGCAGGGCATCAGCGACGAGGTGGAGGCGGCCAAGGTTGGCTCCACGCAGCTGGTGGTCATCGACCGCAAGGAGGGCAACTACTATGTGGGACGCACCGAGAGCTGCTCGCCAGAGGTCGACCCGGAGGTGCTCATACCCGTCGAGGGGCGCACCCTGCGCACAGGACACTACTACCAGGTGAAGATCACGGGCAACGACGAGTTTGACTTATACGGAGAGGCATGAACAACAAGGAGTACATAGCCGAATTGGCACAGCAGTCGGGCTACACGCAGACCGACACGCAGAAGATGGTGTCGGCCATCATCGAGCAGATGGGCAACCAGTTTGACGAGGGCGACAGCGTGCTCATACCGGGCTTCGGCTCGTTTGAGGTGAAGAAGCGCATGGAGCGCATCATCGTCAACCCCGGCACGCAGCAGCGCATGCTTGTGCCGCCCAAACTCGTCTTGGGCTTCCGACCCATGGAGGCCATCAAGGAAAAACTCAACAAGGATTAGCCTTCACACACCATGAGCAAGACAGGATACAAGGAACTCGCCAAGACGCTCGTCGACAAGTATGGACTGGAGCGTCAGGCCGCCGAGCAGTTTGTGGAGAAGATGTTCGACGTGCTCGTACAGGGCATCGCCACCGACCGCCAGGTCAAGGTCAAGGGCCTCGGCACCTTCAAGGTGGTGCCCGTCGCGTCGCGCAAGAGCGTGGATGTCAACACGGGCGAGCCCATCGTCATCGAGGGGCGCGACAAGGTGTCGTTCACACCCGACAATGCCATGCGCGACCTGGTCAACCGTCCCTTCTCGCAGTTTGAGACCGTTCCCGTCAACGACGGTGTCGACTTCACCGCCATTGATGAGCGATTCGCTGACCCCGACAGCGCCCTGCAATCCCTTACCGAACAGGATACGGATGCGGAGAGCACCCCGACCGTCAAGAAGGAGGAGGAGGAGACCGAGTCGGCTGAGGCGGAACAGGCAACGGCTGAAGTGGCAACGGCTGAAGTGGAGCCATCGCCTGCTGCAGTGGAGCCTAAGCCCGAAAAGGTCGAATCTGCTGAGGATGAGCCAACTCCCGCCGAGGATAAGCCCACAACCGCTGAGGATAAGCCCACTCCCGCTGAGGATGAGCCTAAGCCTGCCGAAGAAGCGGCCGTCCCCGCAGAGCCTGAGCCCGTCGAGCCGGACAAGCCCGATCAGCAAGAGCCCATGCAAGAGGAACCTGACCGCACACCCACCCCGCAGGTGACCAGTCCGGTGGTCGAGGCAGAGCGCCAAGCCGACGACGCCCGCAACCAACTGATCATCCTGCAACAGGAGATGACGCGCCAGCACCGCTTCATGCGGTGGGTTCTCGGTGCGGCAGTGCTGTTGCTGCTGGCTTGCGCAGGAGGCATCTTCTACCTCTTCACGCAGCTCACGCAGCGCGACCACCGCATTGAGCACCTGGAGGCGCAAGCCATCCTCGCAGCGCGCACCTCACAGGGCCGCGCCATCCTCGCGGCCTCTGTCGACACGGCGGCCGTGGCGCAGGCGCGCAAGGACAGCCTGGAGGCTGCACACCGCTTGAAGGCTGAGGAGGCCGCGAGACAGCAGGCGGCCGAAGAGCAAGCGGCCACTACCCCACCGGCCACCGCCGACAACAAGGTCAAGGATGCCGCTAAGGACAAGGCGGAGAAGCCGACCGACAAGACACGGGCCGCAAGACAAGGCGCCAAGGACTTGGAGAAGGCTCCTGCCGCGACCGCGTACGACAAGGATGTGCGCATCCGGACGGGTGCCTACGACATCGTGGGCGTGGAGCGCACGGTCGTCGCCAAGGCCGGACAGACGCTCGAGGGCATCAGCCGCACGCAGCTCGGACCCGGCATGGAGTGCTACATCGAGGCCGTCAACCCCGGACGCACACAGCTCAAGGCCGGCGACAAGGTCAACATCCCACGCCTCAAACTGAAGAAGAAAAAGTAAAAGGTGGGTTCTATAAATTACCACTATAAAAAAGGAAAATAATGAAGGGTTACGTTTTGCCATCTTTTGGCCTCTTTTCGGCTCAGGCAGCCACCTCGTTCGGTCGTATAGCCCGCTATACTTCCTCACTCGCTGACGCCCTGAACTCGAAAAGAGCCTCAAAATCTGACAAAGCTAATTTATAGAACCCACCTAAATGGTGGACTCGATACACACCTGAAAAAAAGACACGGGGCTTCCTGACCCTGAAAACCACAGGGCCAGGAAGTCACCTCCTAATATTATATAATCATCATGCCAGAACCCAATAACACCCCCAACAACCGGCGCAAGCGCGCCACACCACCCATCGACCCCACCTACGGACACCTGCAGCCACAGGCCGTGGACGTGGAGAAGGTGGTGCTCGGCGCCCTGATGATCGACAAGGACGCCTTCTCCGTCATCTCGGAGCTGCTGCGCCCGGAGACCTTCTATGAGCCGCAGCACCAGAAGATATTCCGGGCCATACAGACGCTGAACATGGCACAGAACCCGGTCGACATCATGACCGTGACCAACGAACTGCAGAAGGAGGGCACGCTCGACGAGGTGGGTGGACCCACCTATGTGGTGGACCTCACGGCCCACGTGGCCTCATCGGCCCATATCGAGTATCATGCCAAGATTCTCCAGCAGAAGTTCCTGGCCCGACAGCTCATCTCCTTCGCATCGGTCATCGAGACCAAGGCCTTCGACCAGACGGTCGACGTGGACGACCTCATGCAGGAGGCGGAGTCGAACCTCTTCGAACTGTCGCAGAAGAACATGCGCACCGACTACACGCAGATCGACCCCGTGCTCCGACAGGCCATGGAGATCCTGCAGAAGGCTTCCTCGCAGAAGGGGGGCCTCACGGGCATACCGTCGGGATACACCGCCCTCGACAACATCACGTCGGGATGGCAGAAGAGTGACCTTGTCATCCTCGCCGGACGACCCGCCATGGGTAAGACGTCGTTTGCGCTCTCCATCGCCAAGAACATCGCCGTCGACTACCAACAGCCCATCGCCTTCTTCTCGCTCGAGATGAACAACGTACAGCTCGTCAACCGACTGATATCCAATGTCTGCGAGATCGAGGGCAAAAAGATCATGAACGGACAGCTCTATCCCGACGAGTGGCAACGCCTCGACAAGTACATGGCTCGCCTCACGGGCGCACCGCTCTACATCGATGACACGCCGGGCATGTCCATCTTCGAGCTACGCACCAAGGCGCGCCGACTGGTGCGCGAGAAAGGGGTCAAGATCATCATGATCGACTACCTGCAGCTCATGAACGCCAACGGCATGCGCTTCGGCAACCGACAGGAGGAGGTCTCCACCATCTCGCGGTCGCTCAAGGGACTGGCCAAGGAGCTCGACATACCCATCATCGCCCTCTCGCAGCTCAACCGTACGGTGGAGAACCGCGAGGGACTGGAGGGCAAGCGGCCGCAGCTCAGCGACCTGCGTGAGTCGGGTGCCATCGAGCAGGATGCCGACATGGTGCTCTTCGTCCACCGGCCCGAGTATTACCACATCTACCAGGACGAAAAGGGGCACGACCTGCGCGGCAAGGCGCAGATCATCATCGCCAAGCACCGTAAGGGTGCCACGGGCGACGTGCTGCTGGCCTTCCAGGGACAGTACACGCGCTTCCTCAATCCCGAGGATGCCGCCCCCGCCCCGTTGCCCGGCGACATGGGCGGCGAGTACATCGGTTCGCGCATGAACAACGACGGTGCCGTGGCCGAGGACGACCCCCTGGGCCCGCCACCCATGGCTCCACAGTTCTGACGCCCACCATCAGGCTCACATGAGACACTACCCATAACGCGCCCCATGACCATCGACCGGTCATGGGGCGTTTTTCGTTCTGCGCGCGGAGAACGATGTGTCACAATCATCTTAAAACAAGCCGATTGATTATCATTTGCAATTTTATATCTCATTTTTCTTGCAATTTATTTGTTTGTGTGCCAAGAAATGACTAACTTTGCTGTCGGAAAATCAAAAGAGAACAGAACATGACTATCGTTTGCATGAGCATCATTAACATTCTAATCGGTATTCGACTGCATCAAGTGGCCGGAAGTGAGAGGGTGTGCATGTGCTTGTGAGCGACATGACTAAGATAAGGCCTTTCCACTTCCGGTAGTGGAAAGGCCTTTTTTCGTTAACATGAAAACAAAAACAAAACAAACATACCAATTATGAGCGACAGACTTTTTATTTTCGACACCACCCTTCGCGACGGTGAGCAGGTGCCTGGATGCCAGCTGAACACGGTAGAGAAGATTCAGGTGTCCAAGCAGCTGGAACTGTTGGGAGTGGATGTCATTGAGGCGGGATTCCCCATCTCGTCGCCGGGCGACTACAACTCGGTGATGGAAATATCGAAGGCGGTCACATGGCCCACCATCTGCGCGCTGACACGCGCCGTGGAAAAGGATATCGACGTGGCAGCCGACTCGCTGAGATATGCCAAGCACAAGCGCATACACACGGGCATCGGAACCTCCGACTACCACATCAAATATAAGTTCAACTCCAACCGCGACGACATCCTCGAGCGCGCCGTGCGCGCCACGGCCTACGCCAAGAAGTACGTGGAGGACGTGGAGTTCTACGCCGAGGACGCCGGACGCACCGACAACGAGTATCTGGCGCGTGTCGTCGAGGCCGTCATCAAGGCGGGCGCCACCGTGGTCAACATCCCTGACACCACGGGCTACTGCCTGCCCAGCGAGTTTGGAGCCAAGGTCAAGTACCTCATGGAGCACGTGTCCAACATCGACAAGGCCATCATCTCCACCCACTGCCACAACGACCTCGGCATGGCCACGGCCAACACCCTTGAGGGCGTGCTCAACGGCGCACGCCAGGTGGAGGTCACCATCAACGGCATCGGCGAGCGCGCCGGCAACACGTCGCTCGAGGAGATTGCCATGATACTCAAGTGTCACAAGGGCATCGGCATCGACACCAACATCAACACGCAGAAGATCTACCCCATCTCGCGCATGGTCAGTTCGCTCATGAACATGCCGGTGCAGCCCAACAAGGCCATCGTCGGACGCAACGCCTTCGCCCACTCCAGCGGCATCCACCAGGACGGCGTGCTGAAGAATGTGCAGACCTACGAGATCATTGACCCGAAGGACATCGGCCTCGACAACAACGCCATCGTGCTCACGGCTCGCTCGGGACGCGCCGCCCTGAAGTACCGGCTTGAGGTCAACGGCGTGGACATCAAGGACGAGGAGAAGCTCGACAAGGTCTACAAGGCATTCCTCAACCTGGCCGACAAGAAGAAGGAAATCACCGACGACGATATCCTCATGCTGGCAGGCGCCGACACGGCGGCCAGCCATGCCGTGAAGCTCGACTACCTGCAGGTGACCACGGGCAAGGGTGTGAGGAGCGTGGCCAGCGTGGGCCTCGACATCGCCGGACAGAAGTTTGAGGAGAGCTCCACGGGCAACGGTCCTGTCGACGCCGCCATCAAGGCGCTCAAGCGCATCATACGCAAGCAGATGACGCTCAAGGAGTTTACCATACAGGCCATCTCCAAGGGGTCGGACGACGTGGGAAAGGTGCACATGCAGGTGGAGTACGACGGCAACGTCTACTATGGCTTCGGAGCCAACACCGACATCGTGACCGCTTCGGTCGAAGCTTACATCGACTGCATCAACAAGTTTAGGAAATAACACCGCCAAAGACTATCACATCATGAACACATTATTTGATAAGATATGGGACAGCCACGTCGTGCAGATCGTGGAGGATGGTCCCACACAGTTGTACATCGACCGTCTCTATTGTCACGAGGTGACATCGCCGCAGGCCTTCGACGGCCTGCGCCAGCGCCACCTGCAGGTCTTCAGGCCGAAGCAGGTCTACTGCATGCCTGACCACAACATCATGACCCATGACCAGGGGTCGCCCGAGCTCGACCCGATAGGGCGCCGCCAGGTGGAGACGCTCGACAAGAACTGCCAGGAGTTTGGCCTCACCGAGTTTAAGAAGAACACTCCCGAGAACGGTGTCATCCACGTGGTCGGTCCTGAGACGGGTCTCTCCCTGCCGGGCATGACCATCGTCTGCGGCGACTCACACACGTCCACCCATGGTGCCGTGGGCGCCGTGGCCTTCGGCATCGGCACCTCCGAGGTGGAGATGGTGATGGCCTCGCAGTGCATCCTGCAGCAGAAGCCGAAGTCGATGCGCATCACCATCAACGGGGCGCTGCACAAGGGCGTGACGGCCAAGGATGTGGCGCTCTACCTCATGGCGCAGCTCTCCACATCGGGTGCCACGGGCTATTTCGTGGAGTATGCCGGACCGGTCATCGAGCACATGAGCATGGAAGGCCGGCTGACGCTCTGCAACCTGTCCATCGAGATGGGTGCGCGCGGCGGATTCATCGCACCCGACGAGACTACGTTTGCTTACCTCAAGGGGCGCAAGTACGCACCCAAGGGCGAGGCGTGGGACAAGGCGGTGGCCCAGTGGCGCCAACTGCGCTCCGGCGACGACGCCGTGTTCGACCGCGAACTGGTCTTCGACGGTGCCGACATCGAGCCGCGCATCACCTATGGCACCAACCCGGGCATGGGCATCGCCGTCACGGGACAGGTGCCGGCGCTCGACACGGTGCCCGAGAGCGAGCAGGCCTCGTTCCTCAAGAGCCTGCGCTACATGGGCTTCGAGCCTGGGCAGCAGCTCAAGGGGCAGCCTGTCGACTATGTCTTCCTCGGGGCGTGCACCAACGGACGCATAGAGGACTTCCGGGCATTCGCCTCGGTGGTGAAGGGGCATCACAAGGCACCCGACGTGGTGGCTTGGCTGGTGCCTGGCTCATGGGCCGTGCTGAAACAGATCAAGGAGGAAGGCCTCGACAAGGAGCTCGAGGCCGCGGGCTTCGCCATCCGGCAGCCAGGCTGCTCGGCTTGCCTGGCCATGAACGATGACAAGGTGCCGGCCGGCAAGCTCTGCGTCTCCACGTCCAACCGCAACTTCGAGGGCCGACAGGGCCCCGGGGCGCGCACGGTGCTGGCCTCGCCGCTCACAGCGGCGGCGGCGGCCATCACGGGACGCATCAGCGACCCGCGCGAGTTTCTTGAGGATTGATTATTAACTCTTAGACAACACACATAACGATGAAACAGAAATTTGATGTCATCACATCTTCCTGCATTCCCCTTCCCCTGGAGAATGTGGATACCGACCAGATCATACCCGCACGCTTCCTCAAGGCGACCGACAAGGAGGGCTTCGGCGACAACCTCTTCCGCGACTGGAGATACAACAAGGACGGCAGCCTGAAGAAAGACTTCGTGCTCAACGACCCCTCCTACTCGGGCGTCATCCTCGTGGCCGGCAAGAACTTCGGATCGGGCTCCTCGCGTGAGCATGCCGCATGGGCCATCGCAGGATATGGCTTCCGCGTGGTCATCAGCAGTTTCTTCGCCGACATCCACAAGAACAACGAGCTCAACAACTTTGTGCTCCCTGTGGTGGTGAGCGAACCGTTCCTCCAGGAGCTCTTCGACACCATCGCCAAGGATCATGCCGCTCAGGTGCGCGTGGACTTGCCCGCACAGACCGTGACCAACCTCGCCACGGGACACGCGGAGCACTTTGACATCAACGGATACAAGAAGCACTGCCTCATGAACGGTCTCGACGACGTGGACTTCCTCGTGGCCAACCGCGACAAGGTGGAGGCTTACGAAAAGCAACGCGGCTGATGGAAGTGGGACCAAAGAGCATGCTCGGTCCGCAGATTGAGATCATGGACTCCACGCTGCGCGACGGTGAGCAGACCAACGGAGTCAGCTTCCTGCCTCACGAGAAGCTCATCATCGCCCGCTCGCTGCTGCACGATGTCAACGTGGACCGCATCGAGGTGGCATCGGCTCGTGTGTCCGAGGGTGAGCGCGAGGCGGTCAGCCGCATCTGCGCCTACGCCGGGCGGGAGGGATACATCGACCGCATAGAGGTGCTGGGCTTCGTCGACGGCAGACTGTCGGTCGACTGGATCAAGGGGTGTGGCTGCCACGTCATCAATCTGCTGGTCAAGGGCTCGCTGAAACACTGCGAGCACCAGTTGCACAAGACGCCCGACGAGCACATCGCCGACATCCTGCGCGTGCTCGACTATGCGGAGCAACAACAGCTGCAGGTCAACATCTACCTGGAGGACTGGAGCTCGGGCATGAAAGACTCGCCCGACTATGTCTACAAGATGATGGATGCCTTGAAGGATACGCCCATCCGCCGCTTCATGCTGCCCGACACCCTGGGCATCATGAACCCGCTGCAGTGTGTGGAGTATGTGCGCAAGATGCACCGCGCCTACCCTGACAAGCACTTCGACTTCCACGCCCACAACGACTACGACTTGGCGGTATCCAACACCTTGGCGGCCGTGCTGAGCGGATGCCGCGGCGTACACGTCACCGTCAACGGACTGGGTGAGCGCTGTGGCAACGCGCCCCTGGCCAGCGTGCAGGCCATCCTCAAGGACCAGTTCCACGCCAAGACGTCCATCCGCGAGGGACAGCTCAACAAGATCAGTCGTCTCGTCGAGGGATACAGCGGCATCGCCGTGTCGCCCAACCAGCCCATCGTGGGCAGCAATGTCTTCACACAGGTGGCGGGCGTACACGCTGACGGCGACAACAAGGACAAGCTCTACAGCAACGACCTCGTGCCCTCCCGGTTCGGGCGCAAGCGCGAATATGCGCTGGGCAAGAACTCCGGCAAGGCCAACATCGAGATGAACCTCGAGGAACTGGGACTGGAGCTGACACCCGAACAGACGCGCAGCGTGACCCGCCGCATCACCGAGCTGGGCGACCGCAAGGAGATGGTCACGCAGGACGACTTGCCTTACATCATCGCTGACGTGCTCAAGCACAACACGCCCGTGGAGCGGGTGAAGCTGCTGAGCTACATGGTCTCCACATCCTACGGGCTCAAGCCCATCGCCAGCATCAAGGTGGAGATCAACGGTGAGGAATACACCGCCGACGCCACGGGCGACGGACAGTACGACGCCTTCGTGCGAGCCCTGCGCAAGATCTACAAGGACAACCTCAACCGCACCTTCCCACGACTGGCCAACTACACCGTGACCATCCCGCCCGGAGGACGCACCGACGCACTCGTGCAGACCATCATCACATGGCAGGGCGACGGCGACCGCGTCATACACACTCACGGCCTTGACGCTGACCAGACGGAAGCGGCCATCAAGGCCACCTTCAAGATGCTCAACATCGTGGAGGACGAAAACATCAAGAACAATCAAAAAAACTCATAAGCAATCATGAAACTGAACATCGCAGTATTGCCCGGCGACGGCATCGGGCCAGAGATCATGCCGCAAGCCATCCATGTGCTCGACGCCATCGCCAAGAAGTTTGGCCACGAGTTTGTCTATCACGAGGCCATCTGTGGCGCGCACGCCATCGACGTCTGCGGCGACCCGTTCCCAGACGATACTTTCAAGACCTGCATGGATGCCGACGCCGTGCTCTTCGCCGCAGTGGGCGACCCGCGCTTCGACAACGACCCCACACTGAAGGTGCGCCCCGAGACGGGCCTGCTGGCCATGCGCAAGAAGCTCGGCCTCTTTGCCAACGTGCGCCCCGTGGCTACGTTCGACTGCCTGCTACACATGTCACCGCTGAAGGAGAACCTCATCAAGGGTGCCGACTTCATGGTGATCCGCGAACTCACCGGAGGCATGTACTTCGGCGAGAAATACCAGGACAACGACAAGGCTTATGACACCGATGCCTACAGCCGACCCGAGATCGAGCGCATCCTCAAGGTGGCCTTCGAGACCGCACAGCGCCGCCGCCACCACCTGACGGTCGTCGACAAGGCCAACGTGCTGGCCAGCTCACGCCTGTGGAGACAGATCGCCAAGGAGATGGCGCCGCAATATCCCGACGTGACGACCGACTACATGTTTATCGACAACTGCTCGATGCGTGTGCTGACGGAGCCTCGCTTCTTCGATGTCATCGTCACCGAGAACACGTTTGGCGACATCCTGACCGACGAGACGAGCGCCATCACGGGCTCCATGGGTCTACAGCCCTCTGCCTCACTGGGTGCCCACACGCCGCTCTTCGAGCCCGTGCACGGCTCATGGCCGCAGGCTGCCGGCAAGAACCTGGCCAACCCGCTGGCACAGATCCTCTCCGCTGCCATGATGCTCGAGCACTTCGGACTGAAAGACGAGGGCGCGCTGATCCGCAAGGCTTGCGACGAGAGCTTGCTGCAAAACGTTCGCACGCCGGAGATACAGGTCGACGGTGGCGAGCACTACGGCACCAAGGAGGTGGGCCAGTGGATCACCGACTACGTGTCCAACCACTAAGCTGACTGCACAGACCAACCAAAAGGCGCTCTTGACGAGCGCCTTTTTTCATATGCGATGGCCTGCTCCCTATTATTCCGGATGCGACGGATTACTTCCCTTTGGTCAGTGGGGCTTCGACAAATCTCGTGTTCGAACAACAACCACCGCATGGATAAGTCACCAATATTTTTTTTTGAACACGAATAACACGAATTTAACGAATGACGTGGTAAGGCATTCGGGGGATTCGATAACGCCAAGGGCGTTAACCATCAGCCGGCATTCGTGCAATTCGTGCAATTCGTGTTCGAAAAAGAACAAGCACATGGAAAAGTCACCGATATTTGTTTTGAACACGAATTGCACGAATTAAACGAATGACGTGGTAAGGCATTCGGGGAATTCGATAACGCCAAGGGCGTTAACTTTCAGCCGGCATTCGTGCTATTCGTGCAATTACTTCCCTTTGGTCAGTGGGTCTTCGACAAATCTCGTGTTCGAAAAAGAACAAGCACATGGAAAAGTCACCGATATTTGTTTTGAACACGAATAACACGAATTAAACGAATGACGTGGTAAGGCATTCGGGGAATTCGATAACGCCAAGGGCGTTAACTATCAGTCTGCATTCGTGCTATTCGTGCAATTCGTGTTCGAAAAAGAACAAGCACATGGAAAAGTCACCGATATTTGTTTTGAACACGAATTGCACGAATTAAACGAATGACGCGGTAAGGCATTCGGGGAATTCGATAACGCCAAGGGCGTTAATTATCAGCCGTCATTCGTGCTATTCGTGCAATTCGTGTTCGAAAAAGAACAACCGCATGGATAAGCCACTGATATTTATTTGAACACGAATAACACGAATTAAACGAATGACGTGGTAAGGCATTCGGGGAATTCGATAACGACAAGCCGCTCCGCAACTCCCATTCTCGCCAAATATCACGATGAAATCCTATTTTTTGCTAAAAATGGCGGATGCTACTTGGCCAATACGGGAAATAGTTGTATTTTTGCATCTCAAAACGCAGAACATGAAGAATAAGCTTCTCTTTGCTTTCACACTGTTGTTGCTCTTGAGCGGCTGCGCAAGAGAATTCAACCAAGTGTATAAGACCCCCGACTTTAGATACCGATACGAGTACGCCAAGGAGTGCTTCGCCAACGGCAAGTACCAGCGTGCCACGACCATCCTGCAGGACGTCATCACGCAGGAGAAGGGCACCGCCGACGCGCAGGAGAGCCTCTACATGCTGGGAATGGCCGAGTATTGCAACCGCGACTATGAGACGGCCGCCGAGACCTTCAAGCGCTACGTGAAGTCTTACCCCCGTGGCGTCTACGCCGAGATGGCTTCCTACTATGTGGGACAAAGCCTCTACCTCAGCACACCGGAGGCACGCCTCGACCAGACACAGACGGTGCAGGCCATCTCCGCCTTCCAGGAGTTTCTCGACCTCTTCCCCGACGCCAAGCTGAAGGATCAGGCGCAGGCTCGCCTCTTCTCCCTCCAGGACAAGCTCGTGCAGAAGGAGCTCTACTCCGCACAGCTCTACTACAACCTCGGCTCTTATTTCGGCAACTGCACCGAGGGCGGCAACAACTACGAGGCATGCATCGTGACCTCAGAGAACGCACTCAAGGACTATCCCTACACCAGCAAGCGTGAGGACTTCGCCCTGCTCATCATGAAGAGCAAGTTTGAGCTGGCGCAGCAGAGTGTGGAGGCGAAGCGCGTCGAGCGTTACCAGAACGCCGAGGACGAGTGCTACGGCTTCATCAACGAGTATCCCGACTCCAAGTCGCGCAAGCTCGCCGAGCAATACATTGCCAAGTGCAAGAAGGTGACGGGCGAGAGCGCACAAGAGTAACCACCTAACGAACAAAGAACACATTCAAAATCAATATTTTTCTATCAGATATGGATTATAAGAAGTCAAAGGCTCCGGTAAACACCGTGACTCGCGAGCTTCCCGAGTTGTGGAAGAGCACCGGAAACATCTATGAGAGCGTGGCCATCATCGGCAAGCGCGCCAACCAGATTGGTGTCGAAATCAAGCAAGACCTCAACAAGAAGTTGCAGGAGTTTGCTTCCTACAACGATTCGCTCGACGAGGTGTTTGAGAACCGCGAGCAGATCGAGATCAGCCGTTACTATGAGAAGTTGCCCAAGCCCACACTGCTGGCCACCCAGGAGTTTATGGACGGCAACATCTACTGGCGCGACCCCTCACAGGACAACCAGGAGGAAGAGGCACAATGATCCAGCGCATACAGACCGTCTACCTCCTGCTGGCCGTGGCAGCGCTGCTGGCTTGCCTCTGCCTGCCCATCGGCAGCGTGGAGCCTCAGGGCATGGGGCTGCCCGCCACCTGGTACAACTTGGGGTTGGCGCAAAGCGGGGGTTTCGACGCCCGTCCCATTCCTTTTGTGGGTTTGGTCGTCACAGGCGCATTGTCGCTGCTCACCATCTTCCAGTATCGTCAGCGCGCACGCCAGATGCGTCTCTGCGTAGTCTGCATGACGCTCTGCGTGCTGTGGTATGCCTATTACCTCTTCTGCGCACTGGTCAGCCTGCCCACAGGCGGCGCCACGTTCCACGTGCGCTTTGCCGCCTGCCTGCCCCTCGTGGCCATCATCCTCCTGGCGCTGGCCCATCGCGGCATCAAGGCCGACGACCGCCTGGTGAAGAGCATGGACCGCATCCGCTGACGCCCTTCACCCTGACAGCGTGAAAACTCTTTGCATTACATATTAAGGTGGGTTCTATAAATTACCACCTTTAGGTAACAAGTCACAGTAGGGATTATGTTTTGCCATCTTTTGGTCTCTTTTTGGTTCATAGCGCCAGTTCGTTCGGTCATATAGCCCGCTATACTCCCTCACTCACTGACACTATGACCTCATAAAGAGCCACAAAATCTGACAAAGCTAATTTATAGAACCCACCTTAAAACAAAGTTACGCGAAATAGCCCGGGCTCATTGCGAGTCCGGGCTATTGGTTTCTACACCCCCTACGGGCAGAAGGGTCAGTGTCGGTTGGTGAGGTGCGACATCACCTTATTATAATATCTCTGTGTGGCTCGGATGGAGTAGTGCAAACCTCCATTCCAGGACCGGATGGCCTTCTCGACATCGTTCTCCACGTTGTGGAACGACTGGATGAGGAGGAACATCTCCTTCGACTTGGCCAGGCTGAAGCGGTCTCTCAGCGTGAATCGCTTCTTGCTCTTGCGTCGCTTCAGGATGCTGTTACACTCTGCCACGAGCACAGGCGTGATCTGCATGGCTCCCACGGAGTTGCCCCTGATGGCCCGAGTGTTTCCCTCGCTTTCCACCTGGATGATGGCGTCCATCACTGGAGACCAGTCAACGTCGGAAGCGGCAGTGGTGTCGCCGGCCGCAAACAAGGCGCAAGGGAAAATCAATAAAAATAATGTCAATACAATCTTTCTGCTCTTTTCCTTTAATTTCATGTTGTTTGTTTTATGGCATCTGGGCTGCATGGGCTGGGCGAAACAAGGGCTCTGGCCTATGCTCTGAGCATATCTCTGGTCATTCATCCCGCGACTCAACGGAGAGAAAAAGCGTATAACGGTTGAGTCTGGATGCCTGTTGTCTTACTGCGGCAGAACCAGCCGGGAAACCCTGTGGGCGGTTGTGCCTTTTTTCTTATGCGCTGCAAAGGTAGTAATAATAGTTGACATACGCAAGTTTTTCGGGCAAAACCCGCCGGCGGTTAATCCTATTTAGCATTTATTGAAGTTTGTTCAGAGCGTGTTATTATCGGGGTTTTATAGCCATTTGTGTGAGGAGCCCATCGCATTTTATTTTAATCCGTTCTATATCAGTGTGCGCGGGCCGTTGCTGTACGATTGCACCATTCATGCGTGAGCGGTTTTATCCGGTTTATCGCCAGGGTTGTGGGAAGGCGGTGACAACCGCCATGCGGATGTTTGCGGCTTGGGCCGTGAGCTTGCTCACAAGGCCAAGGGCGCAAACAGCAGCATGAGCCCGTCAGGGCTTCCCACACCCCTGGGGTTTATCTCGGTTTACATTCAAAACCATCGCAACCGCCTCTCATCCGTGTAAATCCATGGAATCCGTGGGAGAACAATATACTCTGTGGGAGAGGCAAGTGTGGGTGCAACGCATCATCCTCATCACGTCCATATGACGGAAGAGCCAAGACCTCCTCCAGCAAGAGGATTCATCCGGATTGTGGCACAATTACAGGCACTCCTCATCTTTTTTAGCAAAAAGACAGGAAAAACGGGGGCCGAATTAGTTTTTTTTAATAACTTTGCAGCGTTTAATAACAGTTATCAACAAAACAGGTATTGTATGAAGAGATTTTTACTCTCAATGGTGACACTGGCATGTGTCGCAACAGGCGCAAACGCACAAAAGATTGGTTTGGAAATCAAGGGTAACGCAAACGCAGGCCACAACACGGCAGCCATGAGCATCGCCGCCCCGGCAAGCAAGGCCTACGCCAAGAAGAAGATCAAGGACAACGAGGCCCTCGTGGGCTATCCCGGTTCCGAGACACCCGTCAGCTATAGCGGTTGGCCCACAGTGTCCGACGCACAGGCTGTGGCCGCACAGATTAACGATGCCGCGAAGATCAAGAATTTGGCCGGCTACACGGTGGTGGGCATGAGATTCATCGTGCTGGGCAACCTGGGAGCCGACGCTGCCGCCTTCGCTTGGGTGTACGACGCACAGGGACAGCTCAAGGCCGACAGCGAGTACGAGCTGAAGGAAGGCCAGTACGACCTCTGCGAGCTCGACGGCAGTAACCTGACGGTGAAGTACAACGACGTGTACTTCGATTCAACAGCCACCTTCGAGACTACTGACATGGCTACCCGCTACGGACTGGTCTACACCCAGAACACTGACAAGAGCTCACTGGACGCCACCCCGTTCCTCATTGGCAAGACCACAGAGGTGGCAAACGGCAAGTGCTTCCTCGTCTATGGCACCTTCAACAAGCTTAAAGGAGAGGGCTGGTACCTCAATGCCGATGACAATAACCCCTACACGCCTTGCATCCAGTTGATCGTGAAGGACAGCAAGAACGACACCTATGTCGTGGGTGTGGACGGCACACTCGAGCCTACTGCAAGCAAGTACTACACGCTCGACGGCAAGGAGCTCTCCGCTCCGCAGAAGGGCCTCAACATCGTGAAGATGAGCGATGGCACTACCCGCAAGGTGGTGAAGTAATCACAAGTCATACTTTTGTCAACACAGCATGTTGATCCCACACAGGGGGTGTGCGGTGATGTCTCAGGACATCCCGCACATCCCCTTTTCCGTTACGCATGAGACACCTGCCCCGCAACGACATATCCCTGTTTTGTCGCACGCGACAACCTACGCTCGACTGTATCGCACGTGACGACCTGCGCACGACTTTATCGCATGCGATGACCTGCGCACGACTTTGCTGCATGCGCGGCCTGTAAGGCCAAAAGTTCATAGCCCTGGGCAAGCGAAGCGGCGCCCTGGGTTAGGACGTCCGACGTAACTACGCCCTGTAAGGGCAAAAGTATTCATAATCAACAAGATGCGCAGCTATACTTTTGACCCTTTAGGGCGCCGCCTCGCGCCCGACCTCGTCGCTCCCACAGATGATATTGTTCTCCCACGGATTCCACCGATTTACACGGATGCACAGGACACTCACGCAACGTCCTCGCACCCGTCATTGTGCCGAGGGCACAACAAAAAGGTTCATTTCATGCACCTTTTCTCGCCATGGCAGAGCCGAAGCAAGCTTCACTCTGCTCATTTGGCTTAACGAAAAGGTTGTCTCTGTTTAGGTCCGCTGCTTACCTCCCACTGGTACTAAAGTTGTTCCATGTTGTAAAGGTTGTATTTGTTGTCTTAAAAATCATAGCCATTGTCTCCATTGTCATTCGAAAAACCACGTTTTCCGTGCAAACCATCGAGCCGCCGGCCACGGCATCGAGACAGCCACCCTGGCCGGGCATGAGGGGGCATGCGTTAATAATTATTATTTTTACCCATGCGACAACAGGACAATCGCGATATTATCACTAACTTTGTGATAACAACCCTATCAGATCATGGCATTAACCAACATCGAGAAACACTACAACAAGCACCCCGAAGACTTGCGCTTGCTGCGCCGCCACGGCATCGTGGAGTTTGAGACCACCCTCTATCACCTGCACCGATTCCTGCGGCCGGGCATGCGCCTGCTCGACATCGGCGCGGGCACGGGTCGCTACACGTCGGCGCTCATGGCCGAGGGCTATGAGGTGAAGGCCGTGGAGCTGGTGCGCCGCAACATCGACGTGTTCCTCAAACGCGAGCCCACGGCCGACGTGGTGCAGGGCGACGCACGCCACATGCCCTACCTGCCCACCGCCTCGGCCGACCTGACGCTGCTGCTCGGCCCGCTCTACCATCTCATCGGCGACGACGAGAAGCTCCGCGCGCTGGCCGAGGCCAAGCGCGTGACCAAGCCCGGCGGACTGATCTTCGTGGCCTACCTGATGAACGAGTACAGCATCCTCAGCTATTGCTTCGACGAGGACCGCATCGGCGGACTGATGGAGCGGGGTGCCGTGGACGCCGACTACCACATACAGGCCGGGCCCGACGAGCTCTACGACTATGTGCGCCTCGCCGACATCGACCGCCTGGACCGGCAGGCCGGCCTGGAGCGCGTCACCATCTTCTCGCCCGACGGACCCTCCGACTACATGCGCACACGCCTCAACCGGATGAGCGACGACACCTTCGCCCGCTTCCTCGACTACCAGAAGCGGGTATCGGAGCGCCCCGACCTGATGGGCGCCGGCAGCCACGTGGTCGACGTGGTGCGCAGCAGGTGAAACAAAACGTGATGAACTTATTCCTGTCATTCGTATGATACGGCAACGCCAAGGCGTTTACCATCCCTCCGCATTCGTGTGATACAGCAACGCCAAAGGCGTTTCTATCAGACAACATTCGGTCAATTCGTGGGATCCGTGTTCGAAAAAGAACAACCGCATGCATAAGTCACTGATTTTTGTTTGAACACGAGATTTGGCTTTCCCTTCGGCCGCCGATTTTCAATTGTCGAAGACCCACTGACCAAAGGGAAGTAATTCCACGAATATAACGAATGACACTCACGCTACATCCTCGCACCCGTCATTGTGCCGAGGGCACAACAAAAAGGTTCATTTCATGCACCTTTTCTCGCCATGGCAGAGCCGAAGCAAGCTTCACTC
>ERZ808240.2326-NODE-2326-length-21109-cov-4.722523_pt1 | contig 21109 bp, 15 predicted proteins | sample MGYA00521084_ERZ808240 | MGnify/ENA primary metagenome ERZ808240 (study PRJEB31516, sample SAMN03275571) | gut metagenome | biome: mammalia-associated habitat; material: feces | host: Papio cynocephalus | place: Kenya | collected 2012-08-06 ...
AACAAAGTAGGTCAGACCGTCTTTTTTGAGTTGCGCCTCAACCGACTTAACCTTTGTGTGGTGTATGAAAAGATAGCACCATGATAAAGGGTTGCGTTTTTCGGAATGCCCGGAGTTTTTTCCGGGGTTTACACAATCTTTTACAACATTATTGGAAGAGACCGGGATTTCTTTCTTTGCGCCCTTAGCTTGTTTTGCGGCGTTCACTTCTGTACAAACCCCCACCTCTGAACCAAAAACCTTTTTTGGTTCAGAAACTTTTGCGCCCTTTGGAAATTCCTTGTTCCCCGATGTACGGGAACGCTGTATTTCGTCGGCTGTAGAAAGAGAAACCGCGCAATCCTGCTTCAAAGCCTCTCAACTACTTTATGTTACTGTAGGCTGCCATCAACCGTGATAACGATGCCCGCTCCGCAATAACGTTGTCCATAGATTCGCACTTTTAGAGTGTTTGTCATCCCTGCCCGGGTGATTAAATGTTTACAATTCAAATATCATTTAATGTGTTGCATTTTTCACTTTCGGCGGTCTTTTTCTCTATCTCGTCAGTGCTGTTTTTTATAATAAAACAGTATTCCATTGCAAAGATAATATTAATCTTTCACTTCGCGCAATTACTTATGGGAAAAACCCAATACATCCATGCTATCCTTAATTTTTTGCAACATTTGCCATATTAACTCTTGGAAATAACATATTGCAGCAATATTTATCCGCATTCTTGTTTTATCATAATAAAACAGAAGTATTAATAATATAGTCCGACCATTGTTTTATGTTCGCAAAAGCCGGGCTGTCGGCAAATTCCTGCGAATTTCTTTCAAAAGTTACCGGTTATTCCGGCATTAACATTAAAGTTCGGCATACGCGCAAAACATGCCCGCAAGGCAAAACAAACCCGCCACAAACCAACACGCGAAAAACCATATCGGAAACAAAAAAACCATGTCCTATGTAGGAAAAACTACATCAGACATAGGAAAAACCACATCAGACCTTTTTTTTGCCTTTGTAAGTGCTTGAAAAGCAAACCGCTACAAAGGACATTGGTTTTGACACAAATTCGTAAAAATCAATACTTTATCTTTTTACGAAAACGGGTAATTATTTCCCGTCTGCCGCCTGTTCGTTCTTTGCACCTGCATTTTGGCATTTGTCATGCCGCCAAAGCTGCCACGAGTTTATTATGTTCTGCCATATAACGTAGCTCCCCGGGGCAACGGCAGATATCGGAGACAGGTATGTTAGTGCCATCCAAATGGTAAAAGTAGTGTTTTTCTGCCCGAACGCCTGCCCCGCGCTTATGCGGTCCTCGCGGCTTCTGAACCCGCCAATAAACTTGCCGGTGGCAAACTTGAACACACATACCGCCAACGCCGCAATCACGAGTCCCGCCACAAGCATCATCCTGTCGAGATGGGCAAACACCACGCGCATTGTCATGCCGGTAACCATAACAAGTGTTATGCCCCACGTATAGAAAGCCGCGTTTTTTAGCGATGTGATTTTTCTGTGCAACGGAGGAATGACGTATTTAACGAATTGCGCGAGAACAAACGGCAGCACAAGCAACTGTGAAACCCTGAGCAACACCACCGAGAACGCCTCCACAACGTGTATTCCCGGCATGGGGTGGATTAGCGGGCATATCAGCGGCACAAGCAGCGCAGACAGCAGGTTGCTCTCAAGCGTATATGTTGTAAGCGACGCCGCGCTCCCGCCCAGCTTTCCCGTAACAACGGCGGCGGCGGTTGCCGTGGGACTCAAAAGGCACGCCAGCACGCCTTCGGCAACGAGTTCAGGAAACGAATAGGGTTTCATGAATTTAATGATTATGAACGCGCAGCCCAAACATAGCAGCGTTTGCAGCAAGAGCGTTGCCGCATGCCATGGGCGGGGCTTCATGTCGCGCACATTCATTTTGCAAAATGTAAAAAAAAGCGTGGCAAACACCGCAACGGGCATCAACGCCTCAACGAGCTTAAGGGCGGAATGCCTAAATGGAGCCAAAGCCCCTATGTTTGCGAACATGAGATAAAGAACGGTACCCGACACCATGGCCGTGGGAAGCAGCCACATTTTAAGGAAACCAATTATACGGTTTATAACTTTCATCGTCAAAAACGCTTTATGTCGCTGCAAAAATACTCTGCCTTGACATATTTTAGTAATTTTGTCGCGCATTTCAGTGCAAAACATCATAAAAACGCTTTGAAATGCAACATTTGGCATACACAAAGACGTTTTACAATATTCGTTATGTTCAAACAACCATTCAAACAGGCACAGCCCGGAACGTTCAAACGCTTCTCGCGCAAGAACTACGCTTTGCTCACCTGCCTTCACCGCGAAGTGAGGATAGGCGTGCTGAGCGTTGCCACGCTCGGTGCAACGCAAAGTGTGCTCGCCCTTAACCCCGAGAGGGGATTTGACGGCGACACCATTGCAGAGCAGAGTCTTAGCGAGGCAACCGTAACGGCGAGTCGTGCCAAAATCGCTGCCGACAAGGCAGCACGCGTTGTAAGCGTCATAACCCGCGAGCAGATTGAGCGTGCGGGGGCGACGTCTGTCAACGATCTTCTTAAACTAACCGTGGGCGTGGATGTCCGACAGCGCGGCGGTTTTGGTGTACAGTCGGACATAAGCATCAACGGAGGCTCTTTTGACCAAATAACCGTGCTGCTGAACGGCGTATCGGTGAACAACCCGCAAACGGGACACCTTGTTTCCGATTTCTCGGTATCTCCCGATGAAATAGAAAGGATAGAAATCCTCGAGGGGGCGGCGGGAAGGCTGTTCGGAAGCCAGGCTTTCAGCGGCGCAATAAATGTGGTTACCCGTAAAGTTGTTAAGAACTCGCTCAGAGCCAATTTGGCAGCCGGCTCGTTCGGCACAGTGGGTGCAGGGGCAAACGCAGGGGTGAAAACCGGCGAATTTACGCATTTCGTTAGCGGGAACTTCACGCGGAGCGACGGCGGAACGGAAAACAGCGCGTTCAATCTTGGCAATGCGTTCTATAGCGGAACATACAAGGGCAAGGACGCGGATGCAACGTGGCAGGCAGGGCTCGTGGCAAAGGAATACGGCGCAAACACTTTCTACAGCGCGGCATATCCCAACCAATGGGAGTCGAACACACGCATCATAGCCTCAGCCAAAGCCGAGACAAGGGGAAAAATACACCTTTCCCCGCAATTTTCATGGATAAGGTCAACCGATCACTTTGAGCTCATACATCGCTCGGCGCGTGGCGAGAATTTCCACCGCAACGATGTTTTCTCAATCTCAGCAAACGCATGGACCGAATGGCTTTTGGGGCGCACGGCAATTGGCGCGGAACTGCGCAGCGAGAACATAATATCGACAAACCTCGGTCGCCCGCTCGACTCTGCAAGATATGTGCAGGTGAACGGCCACAAAGGCAATTTCTACACCCACAGCGACCACCGCACAGACATTAACTATTTTGTGGAACACAGCGTGGTTGCCGGAGCGTTCACCTTCTCCGCAGGAATGCTTGTAAACCGCAACACGGCAGTTGACGAAAAATTCCGACTGTACCCCGGCATTGATATAAGCTGCCGCCCCGGAGGCGGTTTCCGGCTTTTCGCATCATGGAACAAGGCAATGAGGCTGCCCACATTCACAGACCTTTACTATAAAAGCCCTACACAGGAAGGCAACGTGGGACTCAGGCCCGAAAAGGTAAGCTCGGCCAAAATCGGCGCGGAATGGCGCAACGTCTGGGCTGAAGCCTCGCTACAAGGATACTTCAACCGCGGCACCGACATGATAGATTGGGTTATGTATTCGGCAGACGACATTTACCACTCGGCAAACTTCAAGCTCGACAACTGCGGTTTTTCCGCCAACGCCGCCGCAGATTTTCGCAATCTTCTGAATGCAGACTTCCCCATAGGGCGCGTTTCGCTGGCATACGCATACATACACCAGAACAAGAAAGACGGGAAAGGCGTTTACCGTTCAAACTATGCCATGGAGTATTTGCGCCACAAGTTTGTGGCTACTCTCGACCACAAAATCGTTTCCCGGCTCACGGCCTCCTGGTCGATGCGCTGGCAAAAGCGCGAGGGTACATACATAAGCTATTCCGGCGTACAGAATGAGGGAACACTGAAGGAATATCCCTCGTATGCGCTGCTCAACTTGAAACTTAGCTGGAAGCAGCCGCACTACGAGATATTTGCCACCGCCGACAACCTTACGGCTCGCAAATACCGCGACTTCGGCAGCATAGTTCAGCCGCGATGCTGGGCAATGGCGGGCGCGAAGATCGATTTGGATTTGTAAGCCAAGCCACAACGCAAAAAAAGCCGGACACCTTGCATTAAGATGTCCGGCTTTTGCCTTTTTCAGCGGGATAGGAATTTTGTCAGCCCCTATTGCTGAATATTAGTTTTCCGTCTTTTGCATCGACTATGATGGGTTTCGTGCGATCCACCTCGCCGGCAATAAGTTTTTTGCTCAAATCGTTAAGCAGCATTCTTTGCAGTGCCCTCTTCACCGGACGTGCACCGAACTCCGGGTCGTAACCCTCGTCTGCTATAAGCTGTACGGCGTTTTCGGTAACTTCGAGTTTCACTTCCTGGGATGCCAACAATTTTTTTATGCCGGCAATCTGTAGGTTCACAATCTGCCTTATCTGATCCTTCTTCAAAGGACGGAACATTATAATCTCGTCTATTCGGTTGAGGAACTCCGGGCGGATGGTTTTCTTAAGCATTTCCAACACATGAGTCTTAGTATCCTCAACAGTTTTCTCGTATTCCGCTCCGCTGTCGTTTTTAAGTGCATCGAATTTGCTTTGTATGTACTGGCTTCCGAGGTTTGAGGTCATTATTATAATGGTGTTCTTGAAATTCACCACACGACCTTTGTTGTCGGTAAGCCTTCCATCATCGAGCACTTGAAGAAGGATGTTGAACACATCGGGATGAGCCTTTTCGATTTCATCGAACAGCACCACGGAATAAGGTTTGCGCCTTACAGCCTCGGTAAGCTGACCGCCCTCATCGTATCCGACGTATCCCGGAGGCGCACCCACAAGGCGTGAAACACTGAACTTTTCCTGATACTCGCTCATGTCTATACGAGTCATCATGTTCTCATCGTTGAACAGGTATTCGGCAAGAGCCTTTGCAAGCTCGGTTTTACCCACACCTGTTGTGCCGAGGAATATGAACGAGCCTATAGGACGGCGCGGGTCTTGCAGCCCGGCGCGCGAACGTCTGACGGCATCGGCAACGGCTGTTATTGCCTCGTCTTGCCCAATAACTCTCTTATGAAGCTCCTCTTCGAGATGCAAAAGCTTGTCGCGCTCGCTTTGCAGCATACGACTCACGGGTATTCCCGTCCAGCGGCTCACAACATCGGCAATGTCATCGGGAGTTACCTCCTCCTTTATTATTGCCGCCCCGCCCTGGCGTTTTTTCAAGTCCTCGTGCAGTTTTTCGTTCTCGTCGTTCAGAGCCTTAATCTTGCCGTAGCGAATTTCTGCCACCTTGCCATAGTCGCCGTTGCGTTCGGCCTTGTCGGCCTCGAACTTCAACTGCTCTATCATCGATTTGTTGCTCTGAATTTTGGCTATAACCTCTTTTTCAGCGTTCCATTTTGAGCGATAGTCGGCTGCTTTCTCCTTTATTTCGGCTATTTCCTTGTTGAGCTGCGAAAGTTTTGCATCGTTCTGCTCGCGCTTTATGGCCTCGCGCTCTATCTCAAGCTGCTTCTCCTTTCTTGTTAGCTCATCAAGTTCCTCGGGCATCGAGTCGCGCTCGATGCGCAACTTGGCGGCAGCCTCGTCCATAAGGTCTATGGCCTTATCGGGCAGGAAACGGTCGGAAATATAGCGGTCTGACAGTTTTACTGCGGCAATAACGGCATCGTCTTGAATACGCACATGATGGTGGTTCTCGTATTTCTCCTTTATGCCTCGCAGAATGGAAATGGAATCCTCTACGCTCGGCTCGTCAACCATCACCGTTTGGAAACGGCGTTCAAGAGCCTTGTCCTTTTCGAAATACTTTTGATACTCGTCAAGGGTGGTTGCGCCAATGCTCCTTAGTTCACCACGCGCAAGAGCCGGTTTCAGTATGTTGGCGGCATCCATTGCGCCATCGCCTTTTCCGGCGCCCACAAGCGTGTGTATTTCGTCTATGAACAATATTATGCGACCGTCGGAATGGGTAACTTCGTTTATAACGGATTTAAGCCGTTCCTCAAACTCGCCTTTGTATTTTGCACCGGCAACGAGCGCACCCATGTCAAGCGAATACACTTCCTTATCCTTGAGGTTTTCGGGCACATCGCCACGCATTATCCTCTCGGCAAGTCCCTCTACTATTGCGGTTTTACCGGTACCCGGCTCACCGATAAGTATAGGGTTGTTTTTGGTGCGCCGCGAAAGTATTTGCAACACCCTCCTTATTTCTTCATCGCGTCCTATAACGGGGTCGAGTTTTCCCTGACGGGCAGCCTCAACAAGGTTGCGGGCGTATTTAGACAGCGACTGGTAAGTGTCCTCGCTCGATTTTGAGTTTACTTTCCTTCCGCCGCGAAGTTCGTTAACCGCAGCCTTTAGGTTTGCGTCATTCACTCCCGCGTCTTTAAGAATTTGAGCCGCACTGCCAGTACTCTCGACAATGGCCTCGAGTATGGTTTCTATGCCCACAAACTCATCGCCGTTGCGGTTTGCCATATCTTCGGCCTTTAGCAGCACACTATTGGCTTCGGAACTAAGATAGGGCTCGCCGCCCGTAACGCGCGGCAAGTGGGAAATCTCAGCCTCCACACTCTCGGCTACGCCTTCCGGCCTCACTCCGAGCTTGTTGAAAACGTAATTGGTTACGTTTTCGCCCGATTTCAGCACTCCTGCCAACAGGTGCACCGTCTCTATGGCCTGCTGACCATGTCGCCGCGCACTATCGATGGCATTGTTGATTGCCTCTTGAGCTTTGATTGTAAATTTTTCGAAGTCCATATCTTTTATCTTATCGTTTCGTATTATTTTTTATTTTACTCCAAAAATATCAAACAGTTTGCCAAACTCCGAAACTGACATTTTGACACCCGCACGCGCGCCGGCAGCCAAAAACAACGCCCGATATGATTAGGATATCGGTAAACGCCGGTTTTCTGCAACTTGCGCCATTTCAGACACTCTTTGTATCTTCTTATCACTCTGAGGTTTGCAACTGCGGAAATTATGTCTGATGTAGTTTGAATTATGTCTGATATAATTTTTCCTACGTCCTATGTAGTTTTTCCTATGTCCGATGTAGTTTCCGTGGTTCTGCACATTGCGGATGCCGTTTGGGGGAGTAAAAATGTTTTTTCGCCGCAAACAGGGCTGTTTTTCCGGCAAAAAGTTTGGCGGCAAGCACAAAATGCGTACTTTTGACATTGCATAGAGCAAATCAAAGGACATGGCACAATTCAGTATGGTCAACAATTTTTGGTGGTGGCGCTTGGGGATGACAAATTCGCAAGTGTAGAAGCTCGTATGTAACAATCAGAACATAAACAACACAAATATAATGAGGCTCGTTGCACTTGCAGCGGGCCTCAAATCGTATATATACAATAACAAAGCAACAAACAATAAAGACATGGGGAAATTTTCAGTGGACGAACGCGGCTACTACGGCATATACGGCGGGGCATACGTTCCGGAGATACTTCACGGATGCGTCGAGGAGCTGCGCCGCAACTACCTCGGCATAATCGAAAGCGAGGACTTTCAGAAAGAGTACATGAACCTGCTGCGCGACTACGCCGGACGACCCTCGCCACTCTACTTCGCGAAACGCCTGAGCGACAAGTACGGGTGCACAATCTACCTTAAACGCGAGGACCTCAACCACACGGGGGCGCACAAAATAAACAACGCCATAGGGCAGGTGTTGCTCGCCGAAAGAATGGGCAAGAAACGCATTGTTGCAGAAACCGGAGCCGGGCAGCACGGCGTGGCCACGGCAACGGTGTGCGCCTTGCGCAACATTCCGTGTACGGTGTATATGGGCGAAACCGATGTGAAACGCCAACAACTCAACGTGGAAAAAATGAAAATGCTCGGAGCAACCGTTGTGCCAGTTACGAGCGGCAACAAAACACTCAAAGACGCCACGAACGAGGCCATACGCGACTGGTGCTGCCACCCCGGGGACACGCACTATGTGATAGGCTCAACCGTTGGACCGCACCCCTACCCCGACATGGTTGCGCGGCTGCAATCGGTAATAAGCGCGGAAATAAAATACCAGCTGGCGCAGCACACCGGCAAGAGCAACCCCGACTACCTGATAGCCTGTGTGGGCGGCGGCAGCAACGCAGCCGGAACAATATACAACTACCTTGACGACGAGAACGTGAAAATAATTCTTGCCGAAGCCGGAGGAAAAGGCATCGACACGCACTACTCGGCAGCAACAATGGCACTCGGGCGCCCCGGGGTGCTGCACGGCTCATACTCGCTCGTGATGCAGAACGAAGACGGTCAGATAACCGAGCCTTACAGCATATCGGCGGGGCTCGACTATCCCGGTGTGGGACCCATGCACGCAAACCTGGCAAGGGTGCGCAGGGCAAAGGTTATTGCCATCAACGACGATGAAGCTTTGAAAGCGGCACAGCTGCTCACACGCATAGAAGGCATAATACCCGCTTTGGAGTCATCGCACGCGCTTGCCACACTCGAAAAAATCGGCTTCAAAAAAGACGACCTCGTTGTGGTAACCGTTTCGGGACGCGGCGACAAGGACATGGACACATACATGAAATATTTCAAGAATCAAACCTATGAGTAATTTCAACTACACAACATCGGTCAAAGTTCTGCCGGGAGACATACACACGCCCGTAACGACATATTTGAAAGTGCGGGACATTTTCGCGCAAAGCGCACTTATGGAAAGTTCCGACTATCACGGCGGCGAAAACGGGCGTTCGTTCATCGGCCTCGAACCGATTGCAAAAATTTCGGTAAGCCACGGCTATGCCACCGCCAATTACCCCGATGGCACAGAGGAAACCACAAAACTTAACGATACCGACAACCGCATAGAGAACGCAATATCCTGTTTCATGTCGCATTTCAGCATAAGCGGAGAGGACTCCGACTATTGCGGACTGTATGGTTTCACATCGTTCAACGTTGTTAGATACACCGAAAACATAAAGGTAAAAGACAGCACAGCATCCATGAACGATGCACCCGACCTGTTATACATATTATATAGGTACATAATAGTGTTCAAAGGCTTCCGCCACGAAATGGAAATAATAACACTGAAAGGATATGGCAAGGACGAGACCGAAAAAATAGCCGGCGCAATAAACAGCAGCAAGATGAGAATTTATCCTTTCCGCTCGGTTGGCACGACAACAAGCCCGCTCACCGACGATGAGCACCGCGAGAACATACGCAAAGGAATAAGGCACTGCATGCGCGGAGACGTTTTTCAAGTTGTTATATCCCGACGCTTCGAGCAGCGTTACGAAGGCGATGACTTCAACCTATACCGCGCGCTGAGACGCATAAACCCGTCGCCATACCTTTTCTATTTCGATTTCGGAGCGTTCAGGATTTTCGGCTCCTCACCCGAGACCCACTACCGCGTGGAAGGGAAAACGGCATACATAGACCCCATTGCCGGAACCACACGCAGAAGCGGCAACAAAGCCACCGATGACGCGCTGACAAAAGCCCTGCTCGAAAACCCCAAGGAAAACGCCGAGCACGTGATGCTTGTGGACCTGGCACGCAACGACCTAAGCCGAAACTGCCACAATGTTAGCGTGGACTTCTTTCGCGAACCGCAACGCTACAGCCATGTTATACACCTTGTGAGCCGCGTTTCGGGAACGCTTAACAACAACGCCAACATAATAAAGGCCTTCATGGACACATTCCCCGCCGGAACGCTTAGCGGTGCGCCGAAAGTACGCGCCATGCAGATTATAAGCGAATGCGAACCCCACAACCGCGGCGCATACGGCGGCTGCATAGGTTTCATAGGCTTCAACGGAAACATGAACCAGGCAATAACCATACGCACATTCGTGAGCCGTAACAACACACTTTGGTTCCAGGCCGGCGGGGGAATAGTTGCGAAAAGCAATGTGGAACAGGAACTACAGGAAGTGAACAACAAACTCGGCGCACTCAAAGCGGCAATAATCGCCGCCACGCAACAAAGCAGCAATATCTAAAAGCATACAATCATGAACATTTGCATTATAGACAACTACGATTCTTTTACATACAACCTAAGCCACGCAATAAAATCGCTGGGAGCGGAAACCACCATATTGAGAAACGACAAATTCAACATTGCCGACCTCGCAAAATACGACAAGCTCGTTCTCTCTCCCGGACCGGGAATTCCGGCAGAGGCAGGACTTCTCACGGAGGTTGTAAGACACTATGCAGGCAGAAAGCCTATTCTCGGCGTGTGTTTGGGAGAGCAGGCAATCGGCGAGGTGTTTGGCGCAAAACTCGTAAACCTTTCGGAAGTTTTCCACGGAATGCAGACACCCGTTGAGATAATTGCCAACGACTACATATTCGCAAATCTTCCCAAAGAGATAAAGGCGGGGCGGTATCATTCGTGGGCGGTGAGCGACGACGGCTTTCCCGCCGAACTCGAAGTAACGGCGCGCAGCAAAGACGGCTGCATAATGGCCCTGCGCCACAAGTCGCTCGATGTGCACGGCATTCAGTTTCATCCGGAATCGGTGTTGACGCCCAACGGACTTGAAATAATCGGAAACTTCATAAATCATTAAGAAACACCTCAAACTCCAAGGCAATGAAAGATATTTTGCTGAAAATACAAAACGGCGGCACTTTGTCGCAAAGCGAAGCCTGCCGCATTATTCTCGAAATAAACAGCGGCAATTTTGAACAAATACAACTCGGGGCGCTCTTGGCAATGATAAGTCAAAGGGGCGTTACGGTTGACGAGCTTCTTGGTTTCCGCGAAGGGCTTTTGCAAACCTGCGTGGCCGTTGACCTTTCGGCCTACAACCCAATAGACATAGTCGGCACAGGAGGCGATGGAAAAAACACCTTTAATATTTCCACTTGCTCCTGCTTTGTTGTTGCCGGAGCGGGATACCGCGTGGCAAAACACGGCAACTTCGGTGCCACATCGGTAAGCGGCGCAAGCAATGTCATAAAGGAGCATGGCGTGAAATTCTCGTCCGACCGGGCACAACTCGTTAAATCCATCGAGAAATCGGGAGTGGCCTATCTTCATGCGCAACTGTTCCACCCGGCAATGAAAAACGTTGCCCCGGTAAGGAAAGCCCTGCAAATACCAACTGTGTTCAACCTGCTCGGTCCGCTAATCAACCCGGCAAGGCCAAACCACCAATTATTAGGCGTTGCAAACCTTTCGCAGATGCGCCTTTACTACAACACGCTAACGCATACAAGCACGAAATTCGCAATTGTTACAAGCATGGACGGCTATGACGAAATTTCGCTAACTTCCGACTTCAAGGTTATGACAAACAATTACGAAACGATATACAGGCCCGGAGACATTGGGTTTGCCAAATCGCCCGAAGGAAGCCTTTCGGGCGGAAACAGTGTGGGCGAAGCAAAAGACATATTCGACTCCGTACTCGAAAACCGCGCCACAGAGTTCCGGAAAAATGCGGTTGTAGCAACTTCGGCTTTTGCCATGCAAACCATAAACGGCAAAAGCATCGCGGAATGCATAGCCATGGCAAAAGAGTCGCTCGAAAGCGGCAAGGCGCTAAGTGCTTTCAAAAAGTTCGTTGAAACAAACAGCTGACAAACCATGGAAGACATTCTAAGAGACATCATTGCCGACAAGCGCATTGAGATTGACGAACTAAAACAAAGCACAAGCATAGACAGCCTTTACGAGAATGCCGTTGAACACACCCACGCGGGTTTCCGCGCCGCAATAGAAAGCACGCCCAACGGCATTATAGCGGAGTTCAAGCGGAAGTCGCCATCGAAAGGCCGGATACACAAAGACGCAAAACCCGAAGACGTTGCCCCCGGTTACGAAAAAAACGGCGCGGCGGCAATGTCGGTGCTTACCGACGGGAAGTATTTCGGCGGCACACTCGAAGACATTGCCAACGTGCGCCGCCTGGTGAAAATGCCGATACTTCGCAAGGATTTCACAATAGACGAATACCAGCTGCATCAGGCAAAAGCCTTCGGGGCTGACGCTGTGCTTCTGATTGCAGCCGCCATAAGCGAAAAGGAATGCCGCCGCCTGGCACGCACGGCTCACGAACTGGGACTTGAAACGCTGCTCGAAGTTCACAACGAGGACGAGATTTCATACCTGTGCGATGACATAGACGTTGTGGGCGTTAACAACCGCCACCTCGGCACATTTCATACCGATTTGGAGGCTTCGGAGTTTCTCGCCCGCAAACTCCCGCAAAGCATTACACGAATTTCCGAAAGTGGCATCAAATCGGCTGCCGACATTGTGCGGCTGCAAATGCTCGGATACAGGGGATTTTTAATCGGCGAGCTGTTCATGAGCGGCGAAAAGCCGGCGGAAAACCTCGCCAAACTGAATGCCGACATCGACAAACTTATTACCGCAGGAATATGATAGTAAAGGTTTGCGGAATGCGCCACCCCAAAAACATACGCGCCGTTGAGCAGACGGGCGCAGACCTCATGGGGTTCATTTTCCACCCCAAGTCGCCGCGCTTCGTAGCCACCATGCCCGCCTACATGCCCAACAGGCAGAAGCGCGTGGGCGTGTTCGTAAATTCCGCACAGGAGGAAATCGTCAGGAAAGCCCGCGAATTCTCGCTCGACTACATACAGCTCCACGGCAACGAGACTCCGGAGTTCTGCAATGCACTCAAAGATTGCGGGCTGAGCATCATCCGCGCCCAGAGAGTGTCAAACGCCGATGACATAATAAAAGCCGAAGCCTACGATATGGCCGACCTTTTGGTTTTCGACACCAAGACCGAACTATATGGCGGATCGGGCAAAAAATTCAACTGGCAACTGCTCGAAAACTACAAAGGGCGCGTGCCTTTCCTGCTGAGCGGCGGCATCGCCCCCGACTCGCTCGCGGATATACTGCGGTTTGCACACCCTATGTTCGCAGGCGTTGACCTAAACAGCGGCTTCGAGATATCGCCCGCGCTGAAAGACGCGGAAAAACTTAAAAACTTCATCGATAAAATCAAGAATTTGTGTCCATAAAAACAAAAATCATGAACCGAATAGACAACTTGTTCAAGACAAAAAACAAAGATATACTTTCTATATACTTCTGCGCCGGCGACCCAACGCCGTCAGGCACCGCCGATGTTATACGCTCGCTCGAGCGCAACGGCGTTGACCTTGTGGAAATAGGCATGCCGTTCAGCGACCCCCTTGCCGACGGCCCGGTTATACAGGCTGCGTCGACACGCTCGTTGAAAGGCGGAATGAGCGTAAGGAAACTCTTCGGGCAGCTTGAGGAAATACGAAAAGATGTTAGCATACCGCTGATAATCATGGGATATCTAAACCCGATAATGCAGTACGGATTCGAGGCTTTCTGCAAAAAATGCAACGATGTCGGCGTTGACGGTCTGATAATCCCCGACCTGCCGTTACGCGAATACGAGGAACACTACCGCGAAACGGCGAAAGCCCACAACATCGACATGATAATGCTAATTACCCCCGAGACCGAGGAGGAGCGCATACGCAAAATCGACAACGACAGCGAAAACGGCTTTATATACATGGTATCGTCAGCCTCGACAACCGGAGCGCAAAAAGAGTTTGACGCAAAAAAGCAGGAATACTTCGCACGAATTGACGGCATGAACCTGCGTCACCCACGGATGATAGGCTTCGGCATTTCAAACGAAGCCACCTACAAGGCAGCGGCATCCCACGCCGCCGGAGTGATAATAGGCAGCAAATTCGTTACGCTGCTCAACGAAACAAAAAATCCCGACAAGGCCATGGAACTACTGCTTAAAGACATCGGGCGTAAAGCGTGAAAACGCCGCGCTTAAAGCGGTGGCGTATGCAACATTCCCCGGCAAATATGCTACATACCATTGCCATGCAAAATACGCCACTGCAATTATGGCAAAACCATAATCGCTCACCCCTTTTCAAAACTCCCCGAAAACTACATGGGACATAGGAAAAACCACATAGGACGTAGGAAAAATTATGTCTGATGTAATAAAAACTACATCAGACCTTTTTTTGCCATATGCACAGCACTGATTTCCAAAAAGATACAAAGCCTGTAACAAATTGCACATTTTTCTGGTTTTCAATATGTTGTAAAACACCACACCTTTTTGCAGGAAATCCCCGGCAGGCAAAGCGGAATTTTTCGCGTTTTGAACGTGTTTTTGCAAAAGCGAGTTGCTAATACAGCCCGCCGTGGAGCAAATTGTGCACAATACCTTACAAGATATTGCCAACCAGCACTAAAACCGAATTGTCATGAGCGAAAATAATAGTAATTTTGCGTTCGAAACATAAGACGGACAATATTAAAGAAACAATAATCATGGCAAAGAAAGCACTTCTTATGATTCTCGATGGCTGGGGAATCGGCAAACACGACAAAGGGGATGTAATCTACAACACCCCGACACCCGAACTCGACTATCTCAACGCCAACTATCCCCATTCGCAGCTTCAAGCCTGCGGTGAAAACGTGGGGCTTCCCGACGGACAGATGGGAAACTCCGAAGTGGGACACCTGAACATAGGCGCAGGTCGCGTGGTATATCAGGACCTCGTAAAAATAAACCACGCCATTGCCGATGGCAGCATACTAAAGAACGCCGAAGTTGTGTCGGCTTTTGAATACGCCAAGAACACCGGCAAGAACCTCCACATAATGGGTCTTACCTCCACAGGCGGGGTGCACTCCGAGCTGTCACACATACTCGCATTCCTTGACATTGCGAAAAGCTACGGCTTGAAAAACGTATTTGTACACTGTTTTCTCGATGGGCGCGATACCGACCCGCGCAGCGGCAAGGGTTTCGTAAAAACCGTTATCGACCACTGCGCCGAAACAACCGGCAGCGTGGCATCGGTGATTGGACGTTTCTACGCCATGGACCGCGACAACCGCTGGAACCGCGTGAAGATTGCGTACGACCAGCTTGTGAACGGAAAGGGCAAGGAAGTTGACAACCTCGTTGAAGCAATACAGGACTGCTACGACAGCGACACGCCCGAACACAAGGACACCGATGAGTTCATGGAGCCACTGGTTAACGCCAATGTTGACGGAAGAATAAAGGAGGGCGATGTTGTTGTATTCGTTAACTACCGCAACGACCGCGCACGCGAGATAACCTCTGTGCTTACACAGAAGGACATGCCCGAAGAAGGGATGCACACAATTCCCAACCTGCAATACTATTGCATGACACCATACGATGCCGACTTCAAAGGCGTTCACGTGCTGTTTCCAAAAGAGAACGTAAGCAACACACTCGGCGAATACCTAAGCTCGAAAGGGCTGCGCCAGCTGCACACCGCAGAAACCGAAAAATACGCCCATGTAACATTCTTCTTCAACGGCGGGCGCGAGGAGCCGTTCAAAGGCGAAGACCGCACACTAGTACCCTCGCCCAAAGTGGCCACATACGACTTGAAGCCGGAAATGAGCGCATACGAGGTGAAAGACAAGCTCGTAGATTCGATAAAGAAAAACGTTTACGACTTCATAGTTGTTAACTTCGCAAACGGCGACATGGTAGGCCACACAGGCGTTTACAGCGCAATAGAAAAGGCCGTTATTGCCGTTGACGCGTGTGTGAAAGATGTTGTTGAAGCCGCAAGGCAAATGGGATACAGCGTGATAATAATAGCCGACCACGGAAACGCCGACCACGCGCTCAACGACGATGGCACACCAAATACCCAACACTCGCTAAACCCGGTACCATTCATATATATAAGCGACGACAAAAACGCAAAGGTGGAAGACGGGAAACTTGCCGATGTGGCTCCGAGCATACTGCACGTGATGGGTCTTGAGCAGCCAAAGGAAATGACAGGACATTGCCTTATAAAAGACTGACAAGGGAAAGTTATAACGAAACACCATATATACAGGCGCACACGCGGTTTTGCCGCTTTGTGCGCCTGTGTGTTTTCTCTACACACCTTTACACCACGGTCTTTACGTATTAACATACCAAACAGGACAAAGATTTAGTTAAAATCTTACGAACGAAAGGAGTAAATTCGTATCTTTGCCCAAATGTACTTTGGGGCTTCTGCACAAGCACCCTTTAAGGAACAATCAGCACAAGTTGGATTAATGGCAAAGCACTATCTACTTTTCGCATCGCTGAACTACGCTTTCTCCATATTGCGCCCACTCGAGGAGGAAATACTGCGCCGTGGCGATGAGGCGGCATGGTACATAGAACAAGAATGCGATAATCTGCTAACACCGCAGGAACGCCGCCTAAACACCTTTGAAGAAGTTAAGGCCTTCAACCCTATTGCCGTCTTTGCGCCGGGAAATTACATATACGACTTCTTTCCGGGAGTAAAAGTAGCGGTTTTCCACGGCTACCCCATGCACAAGCGCATAGAGAAAATAGACGACCACTTCACCATACGCAACTGGTTCGACATATACTGCACCCAAGGCCCGTCGAGCACACCTTATTTCAAACAACTTGAAGCAAAATACAAATTCTTCAAGGTTTACGAAACAGGATGGTGCAAGGTTGACACTTTTTTCTCAGGCAAACTTCCGCCCGAACCCCAAAGAGACGTGCCTGTAATACTATACTCCCCAACGTTCTCTAAAGGAATAACCTCGGCATGGGCTTTGCGCGAAACCATAGACCGCCTTGCCGGAGAGAAACCCTGGCGGTGGATTATAACATTCCACCCCAAACTCAATGACCCGCAGCTGCTGGAAGATTACAGGCAGATTGCCGCGCGACACTCCAATGTGGATTTCAGAAAAGTGAACAAGGGATTGGAGACTTTCCGCGAGAGTGATGTGATGCTTTGCGACAGTTCTTCAATAACCGTGGAATACATGCTGCTCGACAAGCCGGTAGTTACCTACCGCAACACCCACCCCGGCAAACACCTTATAAACGTTACAGACACCGCCCTTGTGGGACCGGCAATAGAACGTGCCCTATCCCGCCCCGAAGACCTCATGAAAAACATACGCGAATACACCGCACAGCATGAGGCCCACCGCGACGGGAAAAACTCGGCGAGGGTACTTGACGCCGTGGACGATTTCATTGCAAACTACAAAGGAAAAATAAAAAAGAAGCCGCTGAACCTGCTTAGAAAGCTCAAACTGCGCTGGCGGCTCAAAAAATTCATAATATGATTGACCCAACCGTGATAATGTCGCACCGGGCTGCGGAAGAACTTGACAAAGCCGTTTCCGAAATAAAGCCCGACAAAGTTTTCGCACTTTACGACACAACCACACTAAGCCTTTGCGCCCCACTGCTGAAAAACAGCTCCGCACTTAAGGATGCCACGCGGATTGTGATAGGCGCAACCGATGCCAAAAAGAACCTCGAAACCCTTGCAAACGTATGGACGGCACTAAGCAACGGAGGTGCATCGCGCCGTTCCATGTTGGTAAACGTAGGCGGAGGCATGGTGTCGGACCTTGGAGGCTTTGCGGCATCGACTTTCAAGCGCGGAATAGCCTACATAAACGTTCCCACAACGCTGCTATCGATGGTTGACGCCTCGGTGGGCGGAAAGACGGCGATAAACTTTAACGGGCTGAAAAACGAAATAGGCGTATTCAACGCGCCGCGGCGTGTGATTGTTGACACGGAGTTCCTGCGCACGCTCGACACGCACAACCTCCTGTCGGGATACGCCGAAATGATAAAACATGGGCTTATAAGCAACGAAAAGAACTGGGCACAACTTATGAACTTCAATTTCAATGAATGCGACATAGCCGAACTTCACGACATGGTGGCTGAAAGCATTGACATCAAGGCGCACATAGTGAAGCAAGACCCGCACGAACACGGAATACGCAAGGCCTTGAACGTGGGGCATACCGCAGGCCACGCACTCGAAAGCTTTGCGCTCGCAAAGGGTCGCCCAGTGCTACACGGATATGCCGTGGCGTGGGGAATGGTGTGCGAACTATACCTTAGCAAAACAAAGAAAAACTTCCCATCTGAGCAAATGCAGCAAACCATAGCCTACATACGCCAAAACTACGGCAGCATTGCATACACCTGCAAGGACTATGACCAACTGTACGAGCTGATGCGCCACGACAAAAAGAACACCTGTGGCATTATAAACTTCACACTCCTCTCGGGGATAGGCAAAATCGAGCTCGACTGCACCGCAACAAAAGACGAAATAATGGCTATGCTCGACTTCTTCCGCGATGCAACGGACTAAACCTCCGCACAAAAATGACAACACGCGAACGCACCACATTTCTCATGCTTATTGCCGCTATCATGGCAATGGGCGCTTTGCCATCGTGCAAAAACTCAAAATACAAGCGAATATTCACACGCCCCGACACTCTTTGCATAGATTCGGCAAACTTTCTGCGCCGTGACACTTCAAACGGACGCTGCGTAACCGTATACATACACGCCGAATATCCAACGCCAATAACAGGGAAGCTCAGCGCAAACATTGCTGCATGGATTAGAGACAAGCTCGGAAAAGGAACGCCCGCCGACACCATGAGCGCGGCTAACATTGTGAGATACTACGGCAACGCCAGGTATAACTGCTACACCTCAGGCAGCAGCATGCCACCCCACTCATACTACAAAGCCGACTGCAGGGTTGAAGGAAACAGGAAAAACTATGTCAGCCTTAAATTCACTCTTGCCGAATGCGCGCAAGGGGCTCACTGCATAACATCGGTATCGGGCATAACCTTCCGCAAAAGCGACGGCACACCGTTCGGCTGGAACATGATAAAGGATACTACCTCTAAAGACTTCCGCGAACTAATGCGTGAAGGCGTGCGCTCATACATAAGCAAAACTCTCGGCGAGAAATACGTCAGCGACGAGAATTTCCGCAGTCTTCTGGCCTGCGAGCCCGAGCCGGGCCTGTCGGGCGAAAATCCGCTGAAGCATTTTCCAACGCCTAAAACCGCCCCATATCTGTCGCAAAACGGCATGACATTCGTTTTCCAGCCATACGAAATAGCGCCGCTTTCGCTTGGCGCACCCAAATTCACCATTCCATTCCACGACATTGAGAGCCACATGACAAAGGATGCCCTCAAACTGCTGAAAAAAGCAAAAACGAACTAGTCCCGTATAAACATAATTTTCATATGCAAACCGAAGAACTATACAAAATCTTTCTTGAACACCCGGATATAACCACCGACAGCCGCTCATGCCCCAAAGGGGCTGTTTTCTTCGCACTGCGCGGGGAGAACTTCGATGGAAACGTTTACGCCTCAAAAGCGTTGGCCGAAGGGTGCGCATACGCAGTAATCGACCGCCGCGAATTTGCGGCAAAGGGCGACAAAAGATATATTGTGGTCGACAACGCCTTGAAAGCAATGCAAAACCTTGCGCGGATGCACCGTGAAAAGCTCGCACTACCTGTAATACAGATAACAGGCACTAACGGCAAAACCACCACAAAGGAACTTGTTTCGGCCGTGTTGGCAAAGAAATACAACGTGCTACACACAGAGGCAAACTACAACAACCACATTGGAGTTCCAAAGACATTGCTACGCCTTAGAAAGGAACACGACATAGCCGTAATAGAAACCGGAGCCAACCACCGTGGCGAAATAGCGCAACTAACCGACATAGTGCGCCCCGACTATGGAATAATAACCAATGTTGGCCGTGCCCATCTCGAAGGCTTCGGCTCGTTCGAGGGAGTGGTACACACCAAGGCCGAACTCTACGACTACCTGCGCAAAAAGAAAGACGGAGCGATATTCCTCAACACCGACTCCGAAATACTATGCCGCGTGGCAGAAGGGCTGAAAGCCTACAAATACGGCACAAAAGCCGACAAAAACCCCGATGTTACAGGCAAAGTAACAGCCTGCAACCCATACATCTCGTTCAAATGGAAAGGTAAGGATACCGAATGGCACGATACAAGTACGAAACTTATTGGCGACTACAACATATCAAACCTGCTTGCGGCAGTAACCGTGGGACTGAAATTCGGCGTTGACGAAAGCGACATCTGCACGGCTCTTGAGGAATACACACCCTCGAACAACCGCTCGCAGCTGAAACAAACCGACCGCAACACGCTGATAATAGACGCATACAACGCCAACCCCACAAGCATGCACGCCGCGCTGATGAACTTTGCCGAGCTACACGCAGCAAACAAGATGGTAATTCTCGGCGAAATGCGCGAACTAGGCTCGGAGAGCGAAGAGGAACACAAAAAGCTGCTTGACGAAATATCACACGATGCTTTCGAGAAAGTATGGCTCATTGGCGAATGCTTCGAAAAGGCGCACACCACGTTCCGCACATTCCACAGCGTTGACGATGTTATAGACGAAATAAAGCGCAACCCACTTAAAGGCTACACCATTCTTATAAAGGGCAGCAACAGCAACAAACTTTTCCGCCTGCCCGAATATCTGTAACCGCCGAGGAAAAAACAGCGAATACACAACAAATAATAAGAAATTTGCACCGCCGTAGGAGCGTATGGCATACGCCCGGAATTGCGCCTACTTTGCATTTACGCAACAACACATCGCGGCGGGGCTATTGCGGTGGCATACAGGGCGTATGCCATACGCCCCTACATACTGCGGATTACGCAAAGCGGTATGGCGGTTTGCAACGTGGTTCATGCGGCGGCGTAAAGTGCGTATGCCATACGGCCCCTACATACTGCGGATTACGCAAAGCGGTATGGCGGTTTGCAACGTGGTTCATGCGGCGGCGTAAAGTGCGTATGCCATACGGCCCCTACATACTGCGGATTACGCAAAGCGGTATGGCGGTTTGCAACGTGGTTCATGCGGCGGCGTAAAGTGCGTATGCCATACGGCCCCTACATACTGCGGATTACGCAAAGCGGTATGGCGGTTTGCAACGTGGTTCA
>ERZ808240.2327-NODE-2327-length-21107-cov-6.929888_pt1 | contig 21107 bp, 20 predicted proteins | sample MGYA00521084_ERZ808240 | MGnify/ENA primary metagenome ERZ808240 (study PRJEB31516, sample SAMN03275571) | gut metagenome | biome: mammalia-associated habitat; material: feces | host: Papio cynocephalus | place: Kenya | collected 2012-08-06 ...
ACTTCTGATGTCCGTATGGCACAGTATGAATCAGAAGCAAGAACACCCAAGCATGACCTTGTCAAGGAAATGGCTGGTATCTTTGATGTCAGCACCCATGCTCTGACTGTGCCGGATATTGATACAAATATTGGTCTTATGCACACTTTCTTTGCGTTGGAAGATATGCGTGGTCTGAAAATCGGGGAAGTAGATGGAGAAGTTGTCTTACGCCTTGATAAATCCGACTATTCCACCTATTCCACAATGGATAAAATGCTTCGAGCATGGCTCGCTGAATCCAAAAAGTGGGAAAGCGGAGAAATTACCAAAGAGGAATATGATGAATGGCGCTACAAATATCCGGAACTGGATACCCACCAAATCTGGGCGAAGGTCTACCCACAGGAGCTTTTTGATTTTATAGATGACTGTGCCAAGAAGGCTGAAAAAGAAGAAAAGAAAGAAATCAAACGCAAAAAGAAACAATAAGCATGAAAAAACCTTACCAATTTTCAGTTGTCATATCTGAAAATCAGTAAGGTTTTCTTATGCTCATAAAGTAATTTTATTCATTGAATAAGGAGAATCTGTTGCCAAATTGTTGCCAGTACTTAAACAAATTTGTTTGAAATCCGCATAAATACTGGGTTCTTTTGGGGGTTCTCCTTATTCAAACTCAATCGTCCCAGGCGGCTTACTGGTAATATCATAGAAGCAGCGGTTTACCCCCTTCACTTCATTGATAATCCTGCTCATAACCCTCTGTAACACCTCGAACGGTATATTGGCAGCTTCCGCTGTCATGAAATCGACCGTATTGACCGCGCGCAGTGCAACCGCGTAATCGTACGTTCTCTCATCACCCATGACACCTACGCTTCGCATATTGGTGAGCGCGGCGAAATACTGGTTTGGCATCCACTCCGGTGCCTCTCCATGCTCTTTGCGGTATTCCTCTACCGCGGCATCCACTTCCTCACGGTAAATGTAATCGGCATCCTGCACGATACGAACCTTCTCTGCAGTTACCTCACCGATGATACGGATACCAAGTCCCGGTCCCGGGAACGGCTGACGGAAGACAAGTTTCTCCGGGATGCCAAGCTCCAGACCGGCTTTGCGGACTTCATCTTTGAAGAGGTTGCGCAGCGGCTCAATGATTTCCTTGAAATCCACATAATCCGGGAGACCGCCGACATTGTGGTGAGACTTGATTACTGCGGATTCTCCGCCAAGTCCGGACTCTACCACATCCGGGTAGATGGTTCCCTGTGCCAGGAAATCCACAGCTCCGATTTTCTTTGCCTCTTCCTCGAAAACACGGATAAATTCCTCTCCGATAATTTTACGTTTTTTCTCCGGTTCTGTCACACCGGCAAGTTTTCCATAATAACGCTCCTGTGCGTTGACACGGATAAAGTTCAGATCAAACTGTCCGTTCGGTCCGAAGACTTCCTCAACCTCGTCTCCTTCGTTCTTTCGGAGCAGACCGTGATCGACGAATACACAGGTAAGCTGTTTTCCGATTGCGCGGGAAAGAAGTCCTGCTGCAACAGAAGAATCCACACCTCCGGATAATGCAAGGAGAACCTTTCCATCCCCGACTTTTTCACGGATCTCTTTGATTGTATGCTCCACGAAAGAATCCATGCGCCAGGTGCCGGCACATCCACAGATATTTCTTACAAAGTTGTGAAGCATTTTGCTTCCCTCTACAGTATGCAGCACTTCCGGATGGAACTGAATTGCATAAAGCTTTTTCTCCGGGTTTTCATCTGCCGCTACCGGACAGTCTGCGGTGTGTGCTACCACCTGAAATCCCGGTGCCGGCTTGGAAATATAATCAAAATGACTCATCCAGCAGATAGTAGATCCTTCTGCTGAATCTGCTGCCACTCCCTCAAAAAGTGGAGAAGACTTGTCCACGAACACTTCCGTTTTTCCGTACTCACGTACCGGTGCCTTTTCTACTTTTCCACCGAGGATATGGTTCATCAGCTGCGCACCGTAGCACAGACCAAGAACCGGGATGCCAAGTTCAAATAATTCTTTCGTGTATGTCGGGGAGTCTGCCTCATAGCAGCTGTTCGGGCCGCCGGTGAGGATAATTCCCTTTGGATTCATTGCCTTGATCTGTTCGATGTCGGTACGGTAAGAATAAATCTCACAGTACACATTGCACTCGCGGACGCGGCGTGCAACCAGCTGATTGTACTGACCACCGAAGTCAATGACGATGACTTTCTCCTGATCCATATAGTGTTTCCTCCTGTTTTCTAAATGCATTTTTGCATTTATACGGTGCATTTTTCAAAAGTACACCATTTTTCTACCATTATAATAAAGCCCCTGTGATTTTACAAGTCACAACCTCACGTTTTCTCGTAAAATGCAATCACATCCGCGTAAACCTTTGCATTTTCTTTCTCATTCAGTATTTCATGGCGCATATGCGGATAGGTAATTGTGGAAATATTGGAAAAACCTGCCTGTTTCAGCGTATCCACGCTGTCTTTGGCACCTTTTTCATACCCGGTGCACGGATCTTCGCTGCCACGGATCATCAGAATCGGTAATGCCTCATTTACGTCCCGGTAATTTGACACCTGATGCATGGCAGTTGTCAGCATATACAGATCGTGAAAAGCAGAAACGCTAAATCCATGCCCGCAATACGGATCCTGCAGATATGCCTGTACCACCTGCTCATCGGAACAGATCCAGTCCGCTTCGGTTTTTGCATGTTTTACCTGCTTATTAAAATTTCCCACTGACAGTTGCTGCACAAGCCGGGAATGATACATCGGTCCACGCACCCTTGTGAGCAGATTCGTCAGGAAAAATCCAATGCGGATGATCTGTGTTCCCGGATAATTCGGGAATCCGCTCAGTACCACCTTTGCGTAACTGTGCGACTGGGTACAAAGCAGATTCCTTGCAATGATGGTTCCCATGGAATGTGCAAAAATCATCACCTTTTCCGTTTGAAACCGCTCCCTGATATACGCCGTGATCTGCACCTGATCCGACAACAGATAACGGTCACCGTCTTTTTCTTTAAAGAACCCCAGCTTTGGCGCATGTTCCCCATGTCCCCGCATGTCCGACGTCACAACCGTAAATCCCGCCTGCCGCAGCTGTTCGGCAAAAGCCTCATAGCGCTCTTTATGTTCCTCCATCCCATGAATGATCTGAATATATCCCCGCGGATGCTCACTTTCAAATACCGCCAGACTCAGCGCGTAACCGTCGGACGCTTTCAATACTATATTTTCCATTTAAATACTCTTCTCCGTTCGTGCTATTAAAATCAGTCCACGTTTGTTCCATATTCCAACTGTTCCGGTGTCATCAAAGACACGGCATCGATAAACCAGTTGCGAAACGTCATCGTTCCTCTCTTTTGTGCGGTCGTTTCTTTTGCCGCAAGTTCTCCTGCAATGCCAGTAAACGCACAGCATGCCACTGCACTCTCCACCGAAGTTTCCGCACTTAAAAAGGCGCCAAGCATCACGGTGGACATACAGCCGCTTCCCGTAATTCTTGCCATCATAGGGCTTCCATTATGACACCGGTAGACGCAGCTTCCATCCGTGATCAGATCAGTTTCTCCGGATGCAACGAGGATCATCCGGTTTTCCTTTGCATATTCCTTCATCAGCTCCGGCAAATCCGTCTCTTCTGCTTCCGCCAGCGCATCCTCGGCTGCATCCACCCCGGTAACCGTTCCACAGTTCTGCAGCAATGCCTGTATTTCCGAATAATTTCCCCGGATACAGGTCGGATGGATTGTTTTCATCAACTCCAGACATTTTTCGCGCCGATAGGAAGATCCTGACACCCCGACCGGATCAATCACGATCGGATGCCCCAGCGCATGCGCCCGCTTTCCGGCAGTCTCCATCGCCTCATAATCCGAGATGGCCCCGAAATTACAGATCAGCGCCGCTGTACCGGTCGTGATCTCTTCCACCTCACAGGGATGGTGTGCCATCGTCGGTGACGCCCCCGCCGCCAGAAGGATATTCGCACAATCGTTGACCGTCACGGCATTTGTGATACAGTGGATGATCGGACGTTTCTGTTGTATTTTTTCATAAATTTCCGCCACTTTTTCCCCGGAAAATTTCATCACCGTTTCTCCCGTCTTTGTATTTTTCATGCATTATCTGCCCGTGAGCCTGTCCAGAATTCCTGTCTTTTTCATTGGAATGGTCACGATAATTGCAATGATCGTACCACCACAGGTACTGATCAAAAACGGCACTACAAATGTAAACAATGCCGCTGCTTTATTCCCCATAATCAGGTACGCAATCGGATAGGATAGTATTCCGCCGATGATACCGGTTCCAAACACTTCTCCCACATATGCAAACGGAAGCTTTTTCCCATACCGGTAAAGCAGTCCTGCAAGCAGTGCACCACACATACTTCCCGGAAATGCCAGCGGGCTGCCAAGTCCTGTCAGATTACGGATCAACGCTGCCATAAAAGCCTGTGCCAGTCCCCACCATGGTCCGACCGTTACCGCGCACAGTACATTCACCAGATGCTGTACGGGCGCACATTTGGAACCAAATACCGGGAAAGAAAACATACTCCCGACCACGGCCACCGCCGTAAAAAGTGCCGTCAGTGTCAGTTTTTTTATCTGCAGATGATTCTTCATTTTACTTTTTTACTCCTCTTTTGTTCCCTTTATATGATCTGTTCTACAAGTTCTCCAAGATGCCGGGTGCCTGCCTTAATATCCTCACAGGCAAAAATGCCGCTGACAACTGCGACACCCGCGATACCTCTGCCTTTTAGCTGCAAAACATTCTCTGCCGTGATTCCCCCGATTGCCACAACCGGAATCTTCACACTGTGGCAGATCTCTTCCAGCAGCTCGTGCTTCATCGGAATGGCATCCTTTTTGGTTGTAGAGCCAAACACGGCACCACTTCCCAGATAATCAGCACCTCCTGCTTCTGCAGCTTTCGCCTGTTCCACAGTTTTTGCCGTCACACCAATGATTTTATCCGGTCCGAGAATCTCACGCGCATGCGCCAGTTCCATATCGGACTGTCCGATATGAACCCCGTCCGCGCCGACTTTTGCCGCCAGTTCCACATCATCATCCAGAATAAGTTTCACTCCGTAACGATGGCAAAGTTCCAGCAATTCTTCTGCCTCCTTCTGCACATCCGCTTCCGAAAGTTCCTTCTCCCGCAGCTGTACCAGAGTGGCACCACCTTCCAGCGCTTTCTCTACCTGCTCATATAATGTTTCATTGCCCAGCCAGGTGCGATCGGTCACCGCATAAAGGCGGAGCTGTTCTTTTTTCATATTATTCACTGTTTTTTCCTCCTGCATGTTATCCCATTATAACACGCACAACAGGAGAAAATCTATACCGCATGCAAATGTGCATATTTTTCCTTTGTTGCCATTCCTCCGCGGATATGACGTTCGGATTTATTCACATCAATAATCTTGCGGGTTTCTGCCGCAAGTGCCGGATTCACCTGGCACAGCCGGTCCGTGATATCCTTGTGAACGGTCGATTTTGAAATTCCGTAATGTTTGGCAGCCTGCCGCACAGTTGCCTTATGTTCAATGATATAGTTTGCGATTTCCACGGCTCTTTCTTCAATATAAGCTTTCAAAAAAATACCCCTGCATTCCTGTGTTTGTACAGTTTATGCAGAGGTATTTTTACTTATTCCTTTCCCTTTCGGGTTTCGTCATATCTACTTATATTTGCTCTGAATGGTGTAACATCTGCTGTCTCCACCAAAACTGATTTCATATGGTCCAAAGCACACAACCGCTTTCTGATCCGGTTTCAGATAGAACTGAAATTTTCCTGTCTTGTAAGCATTTACTGTCTTAAAGTCAATATCCGCAGCATCTGCCCCTTTCTTCATCTTTGCCACCAGATTTTTCTTAATCTGGCCGGAAGAACCTTTGCATACATCCGTCAGTTTCAAAAGCTTTCCGCTCTTTAAACTGAATGTATATCCATAAATTGTTTGGTTGGCAACACCTCCGGCATACCACTCCTGCGTGATTTTAATACTTACTACATTTTTGTCATTATAGGTCACTTTCGAAGACACAAAATCCTGATACGTCTCTTTGTCATACATTCCGTTTGCAACATCCTCCTGCGCCTGTGTGACCGCACCTGACTTTTCTTTCATAAAAGCATCGCTTTTTTTCTTTAAATAGCTGTTAATCTTTTTTACTGAATCTGAGCTGCCTTCCAGTACTGCACGCTTGTAATAATGCTTTACATTGATCGTGCTCTTACCCTTACATTTTTTGCTTCCATCATCTTTTTTGTATGTAACATTTACTTTTTCTGCAGCCTGTACCTGCATATCCGGTATGACCGCACAACTGGTTATGGTCAAAGCAAACAACATTCCAAACAATGCCAGAGTCCGTTTCCATGTATATAGTTTGGTTTGATTTTTCATTTGTGTTATCTTCCTTTCCTGCAATAATTTTTATTATAACACTATCTGGTCACGGTCACCTTACACTGATAAGATTTTCCATCTTTTCCTTTACAGGTAATAATAGCGGTTCCCGCTTTCTTTGCAGTCACCTTTCCTTTGCTATTTACCGTGGCAACTGATTTGTTGCTGGTCGACCAGGACTTTGCTTTTGTTCCTGTCAGCTTCAAAGTGCAGCTTTTTCCTTTTTGCAACGTGCTTACAAGTGGATCTAAAGCAGCTTTTACTTTAACTGTAACACCATATTCCCTTTCTTCTGTATCTCCGTCTACTTTTTCAACTGTGATCTTTGCTCCTACTGTAGAAAATAAACCTTCGTTCAGCATATAAATTCCAGCATTCTTTGAAATATAGTTCTTTGCTTCTTTACTTCCGTAGGCATATTTGGTTGGAACCAGAATCTCCCAGCCTCTGCCGCAGTTCGCTAATTTTTTTCCTATGTAATAATCGAATCCCATATAGATTGGTTTGTAATTGGATGGATATCCCAACATTTTTATCTCTACCGCATTGTTATGATGATAGTCAAACTTTTGTAACTCTAAACTATAATTTTGCTTTCCTAAAGTGCATTCCCACTGATCCTTCTCATTTACATTCTTCAATGTTCCGTTTTCATAACATTTTTTATAACTCGTCAAAAATTCACCTAATGTCATGGTTCCTGGTACATACTGCATATCTACATATACACTGTTGTTTCCTTTGGTATTGACATACTGATAAAGAACTTCCACTCTTAATTGTTCCGCAGCCTGTACATTCGTTGCAAAAGTCGGGGAAATCAGTGCCCCTAATGCTAAAAACAGTGACAAAAATAATGATAAAATTTTCTTATTTGTTTTCATGATTTTTCCTCCTTGTAAAATGTTTTGTTACCACATTATAATCTGATGATCCTGTTACATGCACTCCAGTTTCCATACACATATTTTCCATTTACCTTTTTATACGTCCGTACCTTTACATAGTACGTTTTCTTTTTCGCATTATTTATGGTAAATGAAGCTTTTTTCGTCTTTTTTGTTACTGTGTTTTTTCCTTTTTTAAATTTCGCATTTGTAGAATACTGGATTTGATATCCATCAACTTTCGTCTTTTTTTGCCATGTGACAGTTATCTTTTTTCCCCTTACAGTAATTCTGACCGCGTTAATTCTTGCAGGTTTGGACACCTTTGTATTTTTATTGATGTTTTTCGTTTCATCTTCTTCAAATTTCTGGTCATCTTCTGGCTGGTCTTCGGTTTGTTCCTCCTGCTGCTGGTCTTTATCTTGTTCCTGATTTTTGGCAGGAGTCTGTTGTCCTGAATCAGATGGCTTTGCTGATGTATCATTTGTATCATTATTCGGTCTAATGTAAAAACGTAATTTACATGTTCCAGAATAATTTCCAATTCCTTCGATAATAACATGAGCCTCTCCGACATTCACATTATTCTCATAGGTAACTTTATAATCCGTTCCCTCCTGAAGCTTTATATTATTGTCTATAACAGTTACCTCTGGTTTTTTCGCTTTTCCATCCATTTCAAAAAACTTGTTTGAAAGGCTTATGCTTGTACTTCCAATTTCTTTTTGTTTCACAGTAAAAGGAATTTCTATCGTACCCTTATAAGGACCACAACCGGAAATCACCACTTTTCCCTCGCCTGCGTTATCTCCACCAATCACTTTATAAGTATAATCTTTATCCTTTTCAAGCCTGTGTTTTTCAAAATATAAATCAAAAGAAGGTTCCTGTGTTGTTCCTGCTTTATAAACCATAGTGGTATTATTCGCAACAACATCACATTTTTGTATTGGAATCACAACATCTTCATTCATCTCCTGCAATTTTTCCAGATCCAACTGACAAAAAACAGGAGAACTGTCCTGTGTATAATACCACAACAGCTTATTATCCCCCGTAAGCACAGGTTTACAATCAGAAAGATGCCCCTGTAATGCAACACTATGTCCTTCCATTTCACCATTTTCATTTATTACCATTGCACGCACATATTCGACCGAATAATTTCCATCATATTCATCCCAAATCACAAGCATTTTATCATCTGGCAAATTTATAATATATGGATTTTCCGCCAGAATTTTTTCTTCCTTGGTATGATGTGTCAGATCATATTTTTCGTTGTGTGTCAGATCTGTAGATGTCTTTGTAACATAAATATTTTTCACACCACGTAATTCATCCTGTTCCTGATCCATACTGGTTCCAGCCACAAATATATTGCCATTTTTCAGAATCATTCCTCCAACAGCAACTCCTGTATAATTATCCCCAATTTTTCCGGTAATTGATAACGTATCTGTATAATTTGTTATTTCATTAAAATTATTTTTATCACATTTTGTCAATACAACACTACGAGGCAATGCATCTCCATGATCCAATCTGTACATATTGTCACCATCTATAAGAATATACTGATTAAATGAATGACTGACATATCCAACCTTAAGATTACGTATCTCAGTTTGTTGCTGTGTGATTTTCATGTTTTCTTCATCCATTGCAAATGTCATATTTGCCTGATGTGCAATACCGTCTGATAATTTATACATCTTATGACAGGTATGAATATAAAGACTTCCACCGGATTCTTCCATTGCAACATTTCCTGCATCAAACGGTACTCTTGTATTTGCTCCTTTGACCGAAGCCTCTCCAAGCCGATTCCAATCCTTATCATATTTTGTCACACGCAACACTTCTACGTCGTCTGATTCTTCCGGATTTTCCTGCCCTGTCACTACATAAAAGTCATCTGCACCTTCATAAAACCCACCAAATACCGGAAGTTCCAAATCAAGTTCTTTGCTTGTAAGTAATTTTCCTGTTTTGTTATAAGTTTCTATGTGCAATTTACCATCTGCTGCTTCCACACGCATGACACTTCCATCAGATAGCACTGACAGGAAAGAGTTGGAAGGGCTCGCCCAAACTCCATACAGATAATTATGATACAATGCATTGTTTGTCGCATATCCATCGGTTGTTTGTATTTCCTGATAAGAATCTGTATTCTGGTCTGCTGCATAGACGACTGTATCTTCGGCAAATGCAACTGTACTCACCGATACTGCCATGGAACATGCCAAAATAACTGACAATAATTTTTTTCTCATATATCCATTTCCTCCTTTTCCGTATGCAAAAACCCTTGTGCTCAACACATATCTTCTGTATGTTTATTATTCTTACCTAAACCATGTCGGTGTGGATAATTTATCTTAGTCCCCTAATTGCATCTGTATTTCGATTAATAGCTGCGGTCTGATCGTTCATGGCATTTTGCATACTCGCTGTCTGATTATTGATTGCTCCCAGGGTCGCTGTCTGCATGGCAAGATTGCCAATCGTAAGTAAATTATTCAGCTTCTGCTGCCTGATTGCCTGTTTCTGGTTATCCTCGACTCTTCTTTGATGCAATGTTGTTTCATACAAATTGACAGCTTCCTTTAAATTATCCGCACGGTAATTTTTTACTGCATCGTAGAAAAACTCTGCTGCATCCAGACAACAATAATTTTCCGGATACCAAGATGCCAGCCGCTCCTGATAAACAATCTGCAGTTTCTGCAGTTCTTTCAAAGCACTCTGTTCCTGTATCTGTGCAGCTTCATTTCCTTCCGTTGCCATTTTATTATAATTATCAACAGCGCGATTTCTTAAAATATTGATAACTTTAAAAAATGCGAATACAATGGCTATCCAAACTATAACTGCAACCAATGACGCCACTGTCATTTCCACTTCATCATATTGAAAGCTTACTATAACTCCCGTAAGTCCAGACAGAACTGTCATTACAATACATGCCTTTGCAATTATTGTCATTTTTTTGTTTTTTTTCAATTGTTTATACTGGCTCCTCGCCTCGTTCAATCTCTGCTGAACATTTGACAACTGCCCCAAAATTGAAACTGCATCTTTTAAATTTACCAGCAATTCTTCTTTTGTTTCCATAAGATATTCTCTCCATTATTTATTTCTTTTCTGTATGCAAAAACCCTTGTGTTCAACACATACCTGTAACTGAACCAAGGGTATTGCGAAAATTGGATTATTTTATTTTTACAACTTTTACTTTGCTCCACTTACTGTATTTTGTCGTTCCCTGTACATTGACATATGCACGCATTCTGACATAATACTTCTTTCTATGTGAAAGTCCTGAATAAGAAGCATAAGTATCATTTTCCGACTTTATATCTTTTTTCACACCGGACTTGAATTTTAAAGACTTGCAGTACTGGATCTGATATCCATCGGCATCACTGATCTTATTCCATGAAAACTGCATTCCACCATAATAATCAGCTTTCAGATTTTTGATTGCCGGAGCTTTCAGGGAAAGTGCAATAAAATCCATATTGAAATTGTAAGAACCTACTCCACCATCATTGCTGTCTGCTTTTGTGACTGCAAGATAATAACTGCCTGCGGTGAGTTTTATTTCCTGTGTACCTTTCTGGTTACTGTAAACTACATCGGATGCAGCCATATTTGTACTGCTGTCATAAATAGCATATTTAAGTCTGCCATCTGTTGCATTGGTAATATTAAAATTCACTTTTCCTGCAGATGGGGCTGAAAATTTATAGTAATCAATATCATCATTGCTTGCCAGTACACCTTTGTATTTCTTTTTCAATTCAATAGGAAATGCACCAGACAAAGTATCGTTGTTGTTGTCCTGCGTTTCAACAAAAGATTCCCCTAAACTATTGACCGTTGTTGTAAAGGAAACCTTATCACGTGCTTGCAGTTTTAAATAATAATTTCCACCTGTCACAAATATACTGTCTGAAAAAGTCTCATACTCTTTTATTTGTACGATTTCTGTCTTATTTTCATCATATACTGAAATATATTTTGATGCTATCCCATTTCCTTCAAATTCCCCTCTGACAATCAGTTCCGAAGCATCTGATACCGAAAACTTGTAATATCTGACATTATCATCACTCGACATATCCTCCGCAATAGAAGTATCAAACGGCAATTCTCTCGCTGATGCAAATGATGTATTTGTCGCTGCCGGCAGTAATGATTCCTTGTCTGCCGCATACAAAACCTGCCCCGGAGCTGCGGTTCCGGCTACAACTGCAAGTGCAAGTACCCCTGCCAAAAGTTTCTTTTTCATAGTGTGTGTTTTCATAATCTATTCCTTCTTTCTATTGATTTTTCTATGGTATTTTCCAGAATATCCTGATGCTAAAAATAATTTTAATTGTATCGTGCATTTACTTCATCTCTGTACATTGCATCCAGATCATCATCTGTCGGGTCAAGGAGAACCGTTTCATTTTCTGTATCTGCTGTATCCAGTGTTATCGATGCCGTTGTACAAAAAATTTTTCCGCTTGATAATGGCATGCAATTATAGGTTGTATCATAAATCTGTATATCCGCACCTTCTGCATTTCCAAATGTAAGCTCATCATATGACTCCCTTGGGATTTCATCTATCCCCTCGTACAGAGTTGGATAGACAAGGGCTTCTTCCTGTACATAATTTCCCGTCTCATCAGTAGTTATGGCACATTTGCATGTCAGATCAAAAAACGGACCTTTCTCTCTCATATCATCTGCTAATTTTTTAATTTCTCCGACCGTTTTATTTGCATACGCAATCGCATCATCCAGTAATTTTTCAGGAATTTTATAACTTGGGCTTATTTCATTATACTCATCAAGCCAGGATGTTTCATCTTTAGGATAATCATCCCATTTACTAGCCCACTTTAAATATGAAAAAACGCATCCCTCTGCTGCCTGTTGAATATTTTCTGGGGTCTCCGTATCTCCCGAAAACTCAAACTCTCCATTAGGATCTTGTACTACCGAATCATACGATATGCCTTGTAACTCTTTATATGTCTTTCCTTTTGTCTCGGTAAGTACCTTATCAGCAATTTGTAAAAAAGAATATTCGGAGCCTGTATCATCATCAATACCATCTGTATTCCAAAATTTTGCAATTGCAGCATTTCTGATTTTGCGTTCCATATCCTTTGCATAGTCTTCTTTATACTGCTCTTTTGCTTCATCGAGTTTGTCCCAGATATCCGCATTATCCATCTTGGAAAATTCGCCAAGCGTAAGGCCAAATTCATCTCCCGGAATAACGGTTAATTTTTCATTTTCAAAAAAATAAATATCTGACGGTGTTTCCGCTTTGTCCATATTGCTCATAACATAGCCAATCCATCTTCCGCTGCCGAGAGCTTCACTCAACACCTTCGGACCATCACTGTTATCAAATTCTTTTGGTGTTTCGTCCTTCTTTTCTGTCTTTGTTTTCGTGCTTTCTCCAGCATCCGTAGACGCAGTCATTTTACTTCCACAGCCTCCCAGCAATCCGACTGCTAATGCCATTGCTATCAATGCTACAAATCTTTTTTTCACTACCGTTCCATCCTTTCCATTTATCCCTTATTTTTTAACTATATGCACATAATATAGCCTATACAATTTATTACAGTTTAGCATAATAGCCTATACAATTCAAGTATGATTAATGTGTATAGGCAGGTGAAGGTATGAATTATTATGAAATCGGACAAAGAATCCGCAAATTCCGTAAAGCTTACAATCTCTCACAGGAACAGCTTGCAGAGATAGTGCAAATCTCCACAACACATATGAGCCATATCGAAACCGGCAACACGAAACTGAGTCTTCCGGTCTTAGTCGATATCGCAGAGGCACTATCCGTACAGACCGATGAATTGTTATATGACAATCCTCCTTACAATAAAACCGGCATGAAGCAGGAAATCAATGAATTACTCGATTCCTGTTCCACACGCGAAACACGGATTCTTCTGGATATTTTAAAATCTGTGAGAGTCTCTCTCTCAAAATATGAACACGAAATGGAAAATTTGGAAAAATAAACACTCAAAAAAGGAATGTTCCACACACGGAAACATTCCTTTTTTCAATTATATTATTTATTTTTCCAGCTTCGTCAATTCGTTATTGTCGGTATCCAATGTATGTTCATCTTCATTATGGCTTGCTGATCCGTTCTCGAACCACCATGCCACACCTGCGGCCAACACAACAACTGCTACTACAACTACGATAATGACTGTTTCTAACATGAAATTTTCCTCCTGAACTCTTTGAAAATGGTCGCTTATTTCAAAGAGTCAGAAGCTTTTTCCCCATCCTGCCAGTGTATGTATGCCATGATCCACGCATGGCTGCGCACAAATATGTTTTCGATACGGCAGGATGCCAGATAAATCCGGGTAGCATTTCCGGCAAATCCGCTTGCAAGTCCTGCCCACAAAATGATGTTGCGTTCTGCATTCAGCCGCGTGACCCGTGCACTGACGGTCAGACGCGCCTGTTCGGACTGTGTCAGTTCGGAACGTCCGAGGATATCAAGAAAGGAACCCTGCTGCCGCTCCATCGTATGTACCGCGAGATGATCCGGCTCCGCCTGCGTGATATCGTGCATGTTTTGCGCACCATAGCTCTGCTGCAAAGCAAAAAAGCATATGACAACCGCCAAAAAGATGCCTACACACCGCATCCGGCTCTTTTGTATCCGCATGATTCCCTCCTTTCCCGGACATGCCCGTGTTATGTAATCATTCCATCACTACTTTGTCAGTCCAGCCTTCTTGCGAAGCAGGTTATACAGCCACCTGCCCTCGTCACTCAGCTCACTTTTCTTGAAACCGCTGACTTTCGGACAGCTGCTTTTAATAATAGAAGAAGATTCCTGTTTGTTTGACAGATTCCATGCAATGTAGCTGACACCGTATTCCTCCATCGTCTGTACCCAGCGATCCGCTTCTTTTTTGTCAATGGCTCCGTTTCCGGAAGCATCACAAATTCCATATTCCGTGACAAATACCGGAAGTCCTTTGTTGATGGCTGCGGTCATTTTATTGCGCAGATCTGCTTTGTGTGTGGCTGCATAAAAATGCAGCGCATACATGATATTGTCCCCCTTGATCGGATCGGCTGCTGCCTGATCCACATCCTGCGACCAGGTTGGCGTTCCTACAACAATCACCGCCTTTTTGTCATTTTTGCGAATGGTGGAAATGACACTCTTGGCATAGGATTTGATCTCTTTCCAGCTTGTTCCGTTATTCGGCTCATTGCAGATCTCATAAATCACATTGTTGTAACCCTTAAATTCCCTGGACATTTCCCTGAAAAATGCCTTTGCTTCTTTCTTATGGGAATTTGGATTTCCGTCGCTTAAGATATGCCAGTCCACGATCACATACATTTTATGCTTCTTTGCCAGCTTGACTCCTTTTTTGATCAGTTTCTTTAAGTCACTGCGGTTCTTTGCATCTCCGCTGCAGTATCCGTTATACTCTTCGGTATACATCGCCAGGCGCACGACATTTGCTCCCCATTTGTCATGCAGCTGGGCAAAACACTTGTCATTGACGTACTGCGGATACCAGCTCAGTCCATGTGTGCTGACCCCGCGAAGCTGTACTTCATGCCCCTTTTTGTCCACAAGTTTTGTTCCTTTGACGTGCAGTCTGCCTGCCGATGCGTCATAATACGTTGTTGTTTTTGCTTCTGCCATTTGTAATCCCCCTGTCATACACAATCCCAGCGCAAGCACACATACCAGTGCAAACCCACGCAGGATTTTTGTCTTTTTATTGAAATAATACATATTCAACTCCACCCTTCTCCAACGGAAACAGGCGGCCCCACTTCCCATTGAGCCGCCGTAACTTTCTTAATCGATTGCCGTAACCTTGTAATCTTTCTCTTCTACCGTTTTCTTTAATACATCATCTGCCACTTCCGAGGACAAGGTCACAACAGCGGTGCCAGCCTCATGGCTTACCTCTGCGGAGGTTACTTCCGGAAGTGCCTCAAGTGCTTTCTTTACGGTTGCCTCACAGTGTCCGCACATCATCCCTTCAATATGCATTGTCTTTGTCATTTTTGCTACCTCACTTTCGCTTGTTTTCATTTCTGCCGGTTTTGCTGCCGGTGCAGCCTTTTTATTTGCTTTTCCGTGTACGGAAAACAGGTTCAGCCGTAATGCGTTGGTCACGACACAAAAGCTCGATAAGCTCATGGCTGCCGCGCCAAACATCGGATTTAATTTCCATCCAAATACAGGATACCACACTCCGGCCGCAAGTGGAATCCCTATTACATTATAAAAGAATGCCCAGAACAGATTTTCGTGGATATTCCGAAGCGTTGCACGGCTTAAACGGATCGCTGCCGGAACATCCCGCAGACGGCTTTTTACCAGAACAACGGATGCTGCATCGATGGCCACATCGGTTCCGGCGCCGATGGCAATTCCGGTATCTGCACGCGTCAGTGCCGGTGCATCGTTGATACCGTCTCCGACCATGGCAACTCTGCCGTGTTCTCTGAGTTTGCGGATCTCCGCCTCTTTTCCTTCCGGCAGAACGCCTGCGATCACTTCGTCCACACCTGCCTGCGCGCCGATAGCTTTTGCGGTGCGCTCGTTGTCTCCGGTCAGCATAATGACACGGATTCCCATCTCACGCAGCTCTGCTACCGCCTGCGGACTGTCCTCTTTGATCGTGTCTGCTACGGCAACCAGACCGGCACAGGTATGATTTTTTGCAAAAAGCAACGGTGTTTTTCCCTCTTCTGCCAGTTTCTTTGCCTGTTCTGTCATGGCCGCGTCCACGCTTACCTTCTGCTGCATATAAGAAACACTTCCGCCCAGCAGCAGATCTTTTCCGCGCACCGCGGAAAGTCCATTGCCCGGTAATGCCTGAAAATCGTGCACTGCAGTATTGGAAATACCGATTGTCTTTGCGTGCTCCATAACCGCTTTTGCCAGCGGATGTTCACTGGAACTCTCCAGATCCGCAGCAAGCTGCATCAGCTCCCGCTCCGTATATCCCTTTGCCGGGACAATGTCCGTCACACGCGGTTCCCCGGTTGTGATTGTTCCGGTCTTGTCCAATGCCACGATCTGCGTTTTTCCTGCATTCTCCAGTGCCACGGCATTTTTGAAAAGGATTCCGTTTTTTGCTCCCATGCCGTTTCCGACCATGATCGCTACAGGTGTTGCAAGTCCCAGCGCACACGGACAGCTGATGACGAGCACGGAAATGCCGCGCGCCAATGCAAAACCGACGTCTTTTCCGGCAATCAGCCAGACAATAATGGTGATCACGGCAATGGTGATGACAGTCGGTACAAACACACCGGATACTTTATCGGCGATTTTTGCAATCGGCGCCTTGGTGGCTGCCGCATCCGACACCATTTTAATGATCTGGGAAAGCGTGGTGTCTTCTCCCACACGGGTTGCCTCACAGCGAAGGAATCCGGACTGGTTCGTCGTTGCCGCGCTGACGGAGGAGCCTTTCTGTTTGTCGACCGGAATACTTTCTCCGGTGAGCGCTGCCTCGTTGACCGCACTGCTGCCTTCTATTACAATTCCATCGACCGGAATATTTTCCCCCGGACGCACAACAAACATATCCCCCTGCCGCACTTCTGCAATTGACACGGTAACTTCCTGTCCGTCCCGCAATACCGTTGCGGTCTTCGGTGCCAGCCGCATAAGGCTTTTTAAGGCATCGGTTGTCTTGCCTTTTGCGTGGGATTCGAGCATTTTTCCGACGGTGATAAGTGTCAGTATCATTGCCGCGGACTCAAAATAAAATTCGTGCATGTATCCCATGACTGCATCCATATCGCCGCGCACCTGCGCTCCGGTCATGGCAAACAGTGCATACGTACTGTATCCAAACGATGCTCCGGCACCGAGCGCCACCAGTGTATCCATATTTGGTGCGCCGTGGAGCAAGCTGGTAAAACCGCTCACAAAGAACTTCTGGTTGATCACCATGATGATGATGGTTAAAAGCATCTGCAACAGTCCCATTGCCACATGATTGTCTTTCATGGCAACCGGTACCGGCCAGCCCCACATCATGTGTCCCATGGAAAAATACATCAGCACGACAAGAAAGATTACCGATGCAATCAGACGCTTGCGCAGTTTCGGTGTCTCGTGGTCTTTTAATGCTTCTTCCTCTTCTGCTGGTGTCTGTTCTTTTTTGGCATCTTTTGGTGCTGCGCCGTATCCGGCTGCAACGACTGCATTTACGATTTCCTGATCGGTTGCCGTGCCTTCTACTCCCATGGAGTTGGTCAGCAGGCTGACGGAGCAGGAAGTCACACCCGGCACTTTAGAGACGGCTTTTTCCACGCGGGCGGAGCATGCCGCACAACTCATGCCGGTCACTTCATATTGCTTCATAGTTGCCTCCTTATTTCATTAATTTTTGTAACATCGTTACCAGTTCGTCTACTTTATCGTCCTCACCGTTTCGGATGCCATCTGCGACGCAGGTACGGATGTGTTGTGCCAGCAGGACTTTATTGAAACTGTTGAGTGCCGCATTGGCGGCCGCTACCTGTGTGATGATATCCGGGCAGTAACAGTCTTTCTCTACCATGCCTTTGATGCCGCGGATCTGTCCTTCGATACGGCTCAGGCGATTGATCATATCTTTCCGTTCCTTCTCGGAACGCTCTTTTTTCTTACAACATTCACAAGTATGTTCTTTTTCCATTCGGATTATGCCTCCTCTCTGTCTGATACCCTGTAGGGGTATCTTTCTGCTTTGCATTATATACCCCCTGTGGGTATTATGCAAGAATTATTTTTCTCAACATCTTTCTCCTAAAATGAAATATTTATAAACTCGTTGCATAATTTAGATCTTCTGTGTATACTGTAGTTAGTAGATGGGCTATATGCCTATCATGTGGGCTGACACATAAAATCCGAAATTCTTTCCGGACCTTGGGTGCCGGACAGTTGGCTGGCAACGGAAAAACCAGTTTGCTTATCGGACTTCGGGTGCCGATTAGTTGGCGGACAACAGAAAAATCAGTCATTAAAGGAAGGTGTCATCTGCTACGGCAGAGGAACCTTCCTTTTAAATTTGCCAAAATACCATAGATATAAGGATTCCATTAATTATGACTAAAAAACAGGCAATAACTATCATCACAAAATGTGCAAAACAGTATCGGCAATATTTGGAAGGCTATCAAGTTGTCTTTGTCTATCGAGATGAAAACAACTGCTCAAACCATACTGCTGTAAGATTCCATTCACATAACTTCCTACACTTTACTGGAGTATCTCCCAGACAAGGTATGAATGCGAATAATTTCTATCGTGCTGCTCTAAATAATCGCCTAAGTGAGCATGATTTTTCATTTAAAAATAATCACACAACTGAATTAAAACTTAAAATACTTGATATAATTATGAATATTGATACAAAAGCTCGTATGATTGGCAATTATATCGGACCTCATCTGGAGCTTTATACCGAAAAGGTAACTGGCACCACTACTGCCTGTCTTGGACTTATCCAAAGCAAAGACTGTTATGTTCCAAACAGTGTATTAAGTGAAGATATCCGCTCTATTGTTCCAAAACCACCCGGAAAGATATATGCAATATTCAAAAAGCCTATTAACGCTTCTAAATATACGCAACTTACATATAAATCAAAAAATATAACCATAACCCAAAAGTGCCTTCCCAAAGAGTTACTTAATGAAATTGATTTTTCACTTTTAGAAGACACCTCTGAATCAAATAACACCAAGCAGGTTTAATTCAAAGCCTGCTTTTTCATCTTCTCAATTTTTTCGTGAATATGGGTGTTACTGTAAAGATATCTGTATCCTTATCATTATTGTTCTTTTCTTTAATATTTTCAGTTCCAAAATCCCTCCTCTTCCCCATCCTCTACCATCTGATCAATGCAATAGTAGTATTATTTTATCCAAAAGTGTGGTATGCTCTGTCATAGATTATATTTAAATGAGGAAGAAAACATTGAAAAAATCAGTACAAAGATTATTATTCGGAATCGGCATCCTATCCCTTGGCATCACGTTCACCGGCTGTCATGCCAGCCATTCACAGACGAATTCACAGAAAACTATTTCCAGACAGACAGAACAGCAGGCCGGACCAGCAGAAACGGAAACTTCTTCCACGCTCTCTCTGATTGACGCTTCCGGCATGACATTAGAAAGCCGCATCCACACACCGGACGGTTACACAAGAACCAAAGAAGCCGACGGAAGTCTTGCAGAGTTTTTGCGAAACTATGCCATGGAGCCTGATCAAAGTCCCGTTCTATTATATGACGGCAGTAAAAAACGCAATCAAAAGGCTCATGTTGCCGTATTTGATCTCCCACTTGAACATGAGGATCTCCAGCAATGCGCGGATTCCGTCATCCGGGTATATGCAGAATATTTTTGGAGTACAAAGCAATACGATCGCATTGCTTTTCATTTTACGAATGGATTTGACGCCCAGTATACGAAGTGGGCAGACGGTTACCGTATCCGTGTAAACGGAAATAATGTAAGCTGGATCAAAAGTGCACAGCCGGATACTTCCTATGACAGTTTGAAAGACTATCTGCGTATCGTTTTTTCTTATGCCGGTACCGCATCCATGGATACCGAAGCACAACCGATCTCACTATCCGACCTGCAGGTGGGAGATGTGTTTTTGAAAGGCGGAAATCCTGGCCACGTTGTAATGATCGTTGATCTGTGCGAAAATGCAGACGGCAAAAAAGCCTTCCTGCTTGCACAGGGATATATGCCGGCACAACAATTTCATGTATTAAAAAATCCGGCGCACGAAGATGACCCATGGTATTATGAAGATGAAGTCACCTATCCGTTTCACACGCCGGAATATACCTTCCAGAAGGGAAGCTTAAAACGATTGAATTATGCTATTATCCACACTGCTCCTGAATAAGCCTGTGGACTTCCTCTTTGTCTTTATCCAGCGCCACTTCCAGTTCTGCATACAGCAGATTCTCCGCCAGCTTGAAATAGCGCTCATCCACAGCCGTAACTTTTCTGCCCTGGCGGACCCGTTCCTCTTTCCGGTCGCAAATCAGTTTGATGATTCCGACCAGACGCTCCGGATCGTTACTGGTAATGGCTTCTTTATAGCTGCGCTCTCTGGTCTTTTCATTGTCAATCCACGGTTCATTGACGGATGGAATCTTTTGGATAAATGCCATAGCTTCCTGCTTTGTCATAACCTTTCGGACTGCGGCACTGCCGGTGGCTGGCATATAAATTTTACCCGCCTGATCCGTCACGGGCACTAAAAGATAGTACAGTTTTTTTGAATCTGTATCTGAAAAATCCAGATGCACCAGATCCTTTACCTCACATACTCCGTTTGCAGCTTTGACGATAAATTCTCCTATCTGATACAATATAATTCCCCCTTTTCCCTGTATTTCTATTATATCACAAGGAAAAGAGGGAATTCAAAGGTCGAATTCAACGAAAATTTCTCATTATGAGGTTGGGGATGTTGCACAATTTCAATCAGATTTCTTCACCACAACGCAAATCCTGCCATTCTCCACAACACAGCGATTCACATCCTCATCATCTCTCAATCGAAACCGATACGCATCCTTTGTGTTCCACGTTTTTCCACCGTCGGTTGTCCGGTAAATCTGATAACTATTGTCATCTCCTCTTTTTTTCATTGCAGATACCCCCGCTCGGTAAGCACATCCTTCAGGCGATTTCGCAC
>ERZ808240.2328-NODE-2328-length-21106-cov-4.781863_pt1 | contig 21106 bp, 34 predicted proteins | sample MGYA00521084_ERZ808240 | MGnify/ENA primary metagenome ERZ808240 (study PRJEB31516, sample SAMN03275571) | gut metagenome | biome: mammalia-associated habitat; material: feces | host: Papio cynocephalus | place: Kenya | collected 2012-08-06 ...
CTGGCAAAACTTCCAAAGTTCCGTCCGCTTCTATTTTTCCGCCAGAAACCAAATGCGTTCTCAATATCAAATGCATTAATTCCTGTCTTCTAATATTGGAGTCTCTGTTTAATCCGTAGCTATTTGCAAATTCCAATAATTCTTCAAAAGTTAGACAACTTAATTTATTTATATATACGATATCTTGAGGTCTTTCTATATTTTCAGTCGATTCGTTTTCATTATTATCTTCGTTATTATTATTTACATTATTTGAAACATTTTCGCTATTAACCAAAATAGCTTTTTTTACCACTTTCTTTTTAACGCTTCTGACTTTAACGGGCGCTTGAACGGACTTAGCTTCCAAATTTTCTTCGTTGTTTTCGTTATTATTTTCTGAAAAATCCATAGATACTCCTATGCAATAATATATGCAAATATATATAAAATATTTAATTATTTTGAATTTTTATTAATCTTTATTTTTTCGCTTCTGTTTTAACGGACGAGCCATCGCAAAGCATAACCACGCACATATCGGCGTTGTCTCCGAATCTTTTATACGATAAAATTTTTCTCACAAAACCGCCGTTTCTATCCGCATATTTCGGAGCTATATCTTTGAATAATTTTCTCAATACCGTTTCGTCTTTCACATATTTGGCGATTATTCTTCTATTATGAACATTGTCGGTTTTCGCTCTGTAAATAATTTTATCCGCAAGTTGTTTTATAGCTCTGCCTTTTTCTTTAGTCGTCTCAATTTTCTCATACTTCAAAAGCGAAGTTAGCATATTTGAAAGCATAGCCTTTCTATGCGCGCTTGTTCTATTAAATTTTTTAACGCTTACTCTATGTCTCATTTTATATCCTCGTAATTTTTATTTTCTCATTCCAAGATGCGCTCCGTATTCGGCGAGCTTTTCTTTAATTTCGTCCACAATCATCTCGTTTGCGCCTACCAATGTTATCAAATCGCTTTCGGATTTTATAGCGACTTTATCGAGAGTTTTCAAATCGGAAGTCATTAAGAAATTTGCCGTTCTAACGGAAAATTCTATTTCGTCTACAAATTTATCTTTCAAAGATTCCAAAACCGAATTTTTTGAATCTTCTTCAAATTTTATATCGCCTTCTTCCGCCTCTTCTGGCATCATAAAAGAAGTCAAATTATCTCTCAATATTTTAGCCGCCCAAGACAAAGCTCTATCGGGAGCGACATTTCCTTTAGTTTCTATTTCCAAAGTAAGTTTGCCGTAATCGACTCTCTGCCCTACTCTTATAGGCTCAACTATGGAATTTACGCTAACTATAGGCGAATATATGGCGTCTATTACTATAGAGTTAACATCGTTTACAAGTTCTGCGGACATTTCGGCGGGAACATAACTGTATCCTCCGTCTATTTGAAATTCCATCTCAAAACTATAACCTTCCGCTATCGTGGCAATATAATAATCGGGGTTATAAACTTTCACTTCCGAGTCGGATTCTACCAAATCTCGAGCCGTTATAACGCATGGACCGTCTTTTTTTATATAAACGGTTTTGCTTTCTATATTATCTGGAAGAGAAACCACGACATTTTTAAGATGCATTATCATAACGATTGTGTCTTCTTTCATTCCTTCGACATTTTCAAATTCGTTGCTTACATCTTTTATTTTAATAGCCGTAATAGCGTATCCCGGTATAGAAGATAATAAAACTCTCCTTAAAGCGTTACCAATCGTAACGGCGTATCCTCTTTCAAAAGGCTGAGCCACAAATTTTCCGTAAGTGGAAGTCAAATCTTTAGCCTCAAAAGTAACTTTATGAGGATGCCTAATAGATTCCAATATTTCTTTTAATGCCATTCTTATAATACCTCTTATAGCCGTTATTTAGAATAATACTCGATTATGAGCTGTTCGTTAATAGGATACTCTATATGTTCTCTTATAGGCAAAGTCACTATTTCGCCCGTTTTGCTTGATAAATCCAAATTAAGCCAAGCGGGAACATATTCGTTTTTCAAATCCTCTACTATCTCTTTAAACTGTCCTATAGCGTTTCCTCTATCGGTAATGGAAATTTTATCTCCCACTTTCACGCAATAAGACGGAATTGTCATTTTCTTGCCATTAACGGATATAAATCCATGATAGACAAACTGCCTCGCTTGAGACCTGCTTTTTGCAAGCCCCAATCTATAAACCACATTATCCAAACGCAATTCCAATAATCTAAGCAAATTTTCTCCCGAAACTCCGCTTATACGAATAGCTTCATGATAGTAATTTCTAAATTGTCTTTCCAATATTCCGTATATTCTTTTAACTTTTTGTTTTTCTCTCATCTGAACGCCGTATTCCGACAACTGTTTCATTTTTCGATTAACGGGACCTGGAACATCTCTTCTTTTTGTTATGGGACATTTAGCGCTTACGCATCTATCCCCTTTAAGCATAAGTTTCATGCGTTCTCTTCGACATAATCTGCAACTTGCATCTCTGTATCTTGCCATAATTTATAAACTCCAAATTATATTCTTCTTCTCTTTTTAGGACGGCATCCGTTATGAGGCATCGGAGTGACATCTTTAATAAGTTTAACTTTCAAACCAGCCGCTTCAACCGCTCTTATAGAACTTTCTCTGCCCATGCCGGGTCCTTTCACATAAACATCAACCTCTCGAACTCCCATTTCAAAAGCCTTTTTAGAAGCCTTTTCGCTTGCAATTTGAGCCGCAAACGGAGTCGCTTTCTTACTGCTTTTATAATCTCCGTCCAAACCCGCGCTCGCCCAAGATAAAGTATTTCCGTTACGGTCGGTTATCGTAACTATAGTATTATTAAAACTCGCTTTTATATGAACTATTCCAAAAGCTTCGACTCTCTTATCTTTTTTAATTTTTTTATCTTTTACGGTTTTTCTACCTTTTTGAGTTGCCACTGACTATTCCTCCATTAGTCTTATTTCTTTATTTATTATTAATTATTTCTTACCAGGAGCTTTCTTCTTGCCCGCTATAGCTTTTCTTGCTCCGCCGCCTCTCGCGTTTCTCGAATTTGTTCTCGTTCTCTGTCCTCTCACGGGAAGCCTTTTAATATGACGCATTCCTCTATAAGAGTGAATATCTTTTAACCTTTTTATATTATTAAAGAGTTCCGTTCTCAAATCGCCTTCGACTTTAGTAGTAGATTCTATAGCGTCTCTCAAAGCCGTAATTTGAGCGTCCGTAAGGTCTTTAGCTTTCACGGAATAATCTATATTAGCCTTATCGCATATAACATGAGCCAATGTTCTGCCGATTCCGTATATGTCGGTAAGCGCTATTTCTATTCTTTTATTGTTTCTTATTTCAACACCCATCAATCGAGCCATTATTTATTTTCTCCTTAAAACTTAAAATAAAATTATTTCTGCTTTTGCTTATGTCTTGGATTTTTTTTACATATAACTCTAACTATGCCTTTTCTTTTAACTATTTGACAATCGTTACATCTTTTTTTAATCGAACTTTTTACTTTCATTATATTAATCTCCGTTTATTTACTTATAGCGATAAATTATTCTTCCCTTTGTCAAATCGTAGGGAGACATTTCTATAGTCACTTTATCGCCTGGAAGAATACGAATAAAATTCATACGCATCTTCCCAGATATATGAGCCAAAATTCTATGCCCGTTTTCAAGTTCCACTCTAAAAGTAGCGTTAGGCAAAGGCTCTACCACAATTCCTTCGACTTCAATAGTTTCTTTTTCAGCCATATTAAATTACCTTCGCACTTTAGATTTTTTTAATATTCCGTCATAATTATGCATTTGCAAATACGACTCTATTTGTTTCAATAATTCAACGGCTACGCTTACGCTAATCATAACCGAAGTTCCGCCCATCAAATAAACCAAAGAATTATTAGTTCCCTTAAAAGGAGCGAATATAGGAATCTTCGTCATAAGGTCGGGAAATACCGCAATCGCCGCCAAAAATATCGAACCGCCTATAGTTATTCTTCCCAATACCGTTTTAAGATATTCCGCCGTTTGAGTTCCAGGTCTATATCCCGGAATAAAACCGCCCTGCTTCTTCAAATTTTCCGCTATATCGTCAGGGTTAAATTGCACCGAAGTATATACATAAGCGAACATTATAACCAATAAACAATATAAAATTATATAAGCCCAACTTCCGTAAGAGAAAAATCCAAGCAACGAATCGAGCCATCTCCATCTAATTCCTCTCGTCAAACTCGCTATTTGAGCGGGAATTGCCATCAAAGCCGAAGCGAATATTATTGGAATAACGCCAGACGGATTAATCTTAAAAGGTATATGAGTCGATTGAGCGCCAAAAACCTTTCTTCCAACCACTCTTTTAGCGTATTGAACGGGAATTCTCCTCTGTCCGCTTTCTTCATAAACTACGCAGAAAATAACTATCGCAAATATTATAAAGAAAAGAACTATAACTAAAGAATTCAAATATTCGCTATCTCTCTTTTGAAACATATCGTAAACGCCAGCGGGAATACGAGCCACTATCCCAGCAAATATTATAACCGAAATTCCGTTTCCGAGTCCTCTTTCCGTAATCTGGTCTCCAAGCCACATTAAAAACATAGTTCCAGCCGTAGCGGTAGCGACTACTATAAGAACGAAACCCAAACCGGGATTCATATATATCATAGCGCCTTCGTTTATGCTCTGAATCCAACTTGCCATAGCAGCTGATTGTATTATACAAAGAACTAAAGTTAAATATCTTACATATTGATTTATTTTCTTTCTTCCGCTTTCTCCTTCTTTTTGCATTCTTTCCAAAGTGGGGATAACGACTCCAAGAAGTTGCATGATAATCGAAGCGGATATATAAGGCATAATACCCAAAGCCAATATTGAAAATCTAAACAAAGCTCCGCCCGAAAACAAATCCATAATCGTTAAAAGTCCGCCTCCGCCTTGAGCCGAAGATAGAAATCCCAAAAGCGCCGTAGGGTCTATTCCGGGAGTCGGTATATGACTTCCGATTCTATAAATCAAAATAGCCAAAACGGTATATAGAATTCTGCTTCTTAATTCCTGCACTCTAAATATATTAGTCAACGATTTTAACATTTAATTATCCTATTTTAAGATTTAATATCTTTTTTCTCTCTAATATATTTTTTTCTTTCGTTTATTATAACTTTACCGCCCGATTTTTCAATCTTTTCTATGGCTTTTTTACTCGCCATATCGACCGTTATAGTAATAGCGTTTTTAACCTCGCCCATCGAAAGAAGTTTTATATAATCTCTATTTGAAGATAAATACCCTAATTTTAATAAAGTTTCTCTCGAAATTTCGCTTCCGATAGAATCCAATTCTCCGACATTAATAATATTTACCGACTTTTTAAACGCCGCGTTATTGAAACCGCTTTTAGGAATTCTTCTATGCAAAGGCATCTGTCCGCCTTCAAAACCCGCTCTCCTGCTATAGCCAGCTCGAGATTGAGCACCTTTATCTCCTCTTCCAGCTGTGCATCCCCAACCAGAACCTTGCCCGCGCCCTACTCTATGAGGTTTCTTGCTCGAACCTTTTGGAGCGTTTAAAATTTTTGTATTTTCCTGTGCCATCTATTAAACCCTCATTTATATTCTACTTTAAGAAGATGCGAAATTTTATTTATCATCCCCTTTATTTGAGGAGTATCTTCATGCTCGACTATTCTTCTTCTCTTTTTGAAACCTAAAGCGACTACCGTGTCTCTTTGAGATTTTTCATAACCTATGGGAGATTTTATCAATTTTATAACCACTTTAGCCATTATTCCACCTGCCCGTAAATTTGTTCTATGCTAACGCCTCTCTTATTAGCCATTTGTTCGACAGTTTTCAAAGATTTAAGCCCTTCAAAAGTCGCTTTAGCCAAATTCATAGCGTTATTATTTCCGAGAGATTTTGAAAGGATATTTTTTACTCCGACTAATTCCAATACCGCTCGCGCTGGACCGCCAGAAATAACGCCCGTTCCTTTAGAAGCTGGTTTCATGATTATTCTACTGCTTCTAAAAACTCCAACCGTATTATGAGGAATAGTTTCGCCTTTCAAATTAACTTCTATCATATTCTTTTTAGCCTGCTCTATAGCCTTTCTTATCGCGTCTGGAACTTCGTTTGCCTTTCCGTAGCCCAATCCGACATGTCCTTTTTTATCTCCCAAAACCATCAAAGCCGCGAATCTAAATCTTCTTCCGCCTTTCATAACTTTAGCCACTCTATTTAAAGTTATAAGACGCTCTTCATACATATTTTTTTCTTCGTTATGATGACTATTATTGCTCATTAAAGTCTTACTCCTTAAAATTTCAATCCCGATTCTCTGGCGCCTTCAGCCAAAGATTTTACTTTTCCATGATAAATATATCCGTTTCTATCGAATACGACTTCGCTTATATTTTTATCTTTCGCCCTGCTTGCTAAAGTTTTCCCTATTTCTTTCGCAATATCAACATTTTTACCGCTCTTTAAATCTTTTTCTTGCGAAGACGCGGACGCTAAAGTTATTCCTTTGCTGTCGTCCACAATTTGAGCGGAAATATATTTAAGACTTTTATAAACCGTAAGTCTCGGACGCTTTGAAGTTCCCTCGATTTTTATGCGAATGCTTCTCTTTCTTCTTTCTCTTTGAGATTTAATTTTTTCTCTTAATCCCATAATTTCCCCTTTATTTAGCGGCTTTCTTGCTTTCTTTATGTTTTACATACTCGCCTTCAAACCTAACGCCTTTTCCTTTGTAAGGTTCGACTGGTCTTTTCTTCTTAATATTCATAGCGAGTTCGCCTACTTGCTCTTTATCGTTTCCTTCTATAATAATTTTCGTGTCTTTTTCTACCGTAACTTTTATGCCATCGGGAATTTTCATTTTAACATCGTTTGAAAAACCCAACTGTAAAGTTATAATATTTCCTTGAACATTGGAACGATAACCCGTGCCTTCCAATTGCAAAACTTTCTTATAACCCGAATTAACGCCTTCTATCATATTATAAATAAGTTTCCATACCAAACCCAATTGAGCCGAATATTTAGCCTTATTTTCTTTAATAGCTTTCTCGTCCGAACTTTCTATTTTAGGAGGTTTAACCCAAAGAACATTGCCTTCAAGTTCAAATATTATATAATCAAAAAACTCTCTTGTCAACTCCCCTCTTTTGCCTTTTACGGTTATTTTATGTCCGTCAACTTTAACTTCCACTCCCGTTGGAATCTGTATAGGTTTATTAGCCAATCTACTCATTATAATATCCTCTCATTACCAAACATAACATAAAACTTCGCCGCCGACATTTTCTTTTCTCGCCTGTTTATCCGTCATAACTCCCTTGCTTGTGGATATTACGGATATTCCGAAACCGTTTTTTACTTGAGGTATAGAATCGACCGAAGTATAAACTCTAAGTCCCGGCGTGGACACTCTTTGTATTCCTTCGATTACCGAATTTCCTTCGTAATATTTCAAATCTATTTCTATACGAAAGAAATTTTTATTCTTTACTTCAACTTTGCTAAAGTCGTTAATATAACCTTCTTTTTTCAAAATTTCAAGTATATTTTCCATCTTTGTAGAAAACGGAATCGTCACATTTTCTTTTTTAGCCCTGCAACCGTTTCTGATAACGGTTAATGCATCCGCTATAGGGTCATGAACACTCATTTATAATCTCCTTAAATTCCAAAAATTACCAACTCGATTTAGTAACGCCCGGAATCAAACCTTTATTAGCTAAATCTCTAAAACATATTCTGCACATTTTATATTGTCTTATATAAGCGCGAGGTCTTCCGCATATAGGACAACGATTATATTGTCTCGTTTTATATTTTTGTTTTTTCGTAGCTTTAACTTTAAGCGCTAATCTAGCCATTATTTATTCTCCTGACTTTTAGGTGCGGCGCGAAAAGGCAATCCCACTCTTTCAAGTAAAGCTCTCGCCATTTCATCGTTATCCGCGGTAGTTACTATAGTTATATTCAAGCCTTTTACGGCATCCGTTTTATCAAAACTTATTTCTGGAAATATAATATGCTCTTTTATTCCCAAATTATAATTTCCGTTTCCGTCAAATCCTCTTCTTGGAATTCCTTGAAAGTCTCTAACTCGAGGCAACGCTATAAATATGAGTCTTTCCAAGAAATCATACATCCTTTCGCCTCTTAAAGTCACTCTGCATCCAATCGGCATTCCCTGTCTCAATTTGAAATTCGCTATGGACTTTTTAGCTCTCGTAATAATCGCTCTCTGTCCCGCTATTTGAGTAAGTTCTTCGACTGCCGAATCGACATATTTTTTATCGGATACAGCCATACTTATTCCCATATTGATAATTATCTTTTCTATTTTAGGGACTGCCATAATAGAACTAAGATTCATATCTTTCAATATGGACTGTTTAATCTCTTTTTCATATCTATCTTTCAATACTGACATAATTAACACCTCTATTTATCGAGAACTTCGCCTGATTTTTTGGAATATCTTTTTAATTTTCCATCGACATTTTTAATTCCGACTCTTGTCGCCTTTCCCGATTTATCGACTACCATTACATTTGATATATGTATGGAAGCTTCTCTTTCAACTATACCGCCTTTTTGATTTTCTTGAGATTTAGGCATCGTTTTTTTTATCATATTTATATTTTTAACAAAAACTCTGCCAGCTTTTCTATCTATAGACAACACTTCACCTCTATCTCCGCTATTTTCTCCAGCAATCACTTCGACCGTATCGCCTTTTTTAACTTTATATTTCGTATTACTCAAATCTAATTTCTTTTTCATTATATTCCTCTTTTATATTACTTCTGGAGCAAGCGACACTATTTTCATAAAGCCTTTGTCTCTGAGTTCTCGTGCCACGGGACCGAATATTCTCTTTCCTCTCGGCTCTTTTTTATCGTCTACTATAACCGCCGCATTTTCGTCAAATCGTATATAAGAACCGTCATTTCGTCTAACTTCTTTTTTTACTCTAACTATAACGGCTTTTACCACTTTTCCTTTTTCTATAGAACAAGTCGGTATAATATCCGTAACGGAACAAACTATTATATCTCCCAAAGTGGCGTATCTGCGTCTGCTTCCGCCCAAAACTTTAATACATTTTAATTTCTTTACGCCCGTATTATCGGCTACATTAAGAGTTGTCGGCGTTTGTATCATCTTACTCTCCTTCTACCGTTTGCACAATACTCGTTTCTGGAGCATGCTTTTCTCTTTTTAGAACGCTTTCCACTTCGCTATCCATAGAATCTTTTTCCACGCGTTCGGCTTTCTTCAATATCTTCATTAATCTAAATTTTTTATCTTTGCTTATAGGACGGCATTCTATAACTCTAACCAAATCTCCTTCGGCGCATTCGTTATGTTCATCATGAGCTTTATATCTCTTATTCTTGCTTATCGTTTTGCCGTAAAGAGGATGCTTCTGTCTTATTTCCACTTTTATAACGACAGTTTTATCCATTTTATCAGAAACTACGATTCCTTCAAGCACTCTTTTATATTTTTTCGCTTTGCTTTCCACAGTAAATACCTCGCCTATTTTTTAATACCAAGTTCATATTGACGAATAAAAGTTTTAACTTTAGCTATATCTTTACGAGCCTTTTTAAGTTGATGAGTCTGCCTCGCGTCTCCCACAACTTTTTCAAATCTATGTTCTTGATATTCTTTTTCCAATTTCAAAAGTTCGCTTTTAAGTTCTTCCAAACCTAAAGACTTATACTCTTTATTTTTAGCCATTATATAGCCTCCCTCTTAATAAACTTCGTTTTAATCGGAAGTTTGAATCCCGCCAATCTGAAAGCCGATTGAGCCAATTCTTCGGGAACGCCCGCTATTTCAAATATAACTTTTCCCGGTTTTACAACGGCTACCCAATATTCCACATTTCCTTTGCCTTTACCCATTCTCGTTTCGGCAGGTTTTTTCGTATAAGGCTTATCGGGAAACACTTTTATCCACATTTTTCCGACTCTTTTTACATGCCTCGAAATCGCTATACGAGCCGCCTCAATTTGTCTATCCGTAAGCCAAACTGGTTCTAAAGCCATTAAACCGTAATCTCCAAAAGTCAAATTACTTCCTCTTTTAGAGTTGCCTTTCATTCTGCCTCTATGCTGTTTACGATATTTTGTCCTTGAAGGTTGTAACATTATCTATCTCCTTTAGCGCCGATAACTTCGCCCGCGTCATCCTGCCTCTGTTCTTTTTTATCAAGAATCTCGCCCTTATAAATCCAAACTTTTACGCCGATTATTCCGAAAGTTGTCGTAGCTTCGGCAGTTCCGTAATCTATATTCGCTCTTAAAGTATGCAAAGGCACGGAGCCGTTTTTATATTGTTCGGTTCTCGCTATATCCGCTCCCGCCAAACGACCCGAACACATAACTTTAATGCCTTTAGCTCCTTTTTTCATCGCTTGAGTTATAACGCTTTTCATAGCTCTTCTGAAAGCCACGCGCATTTCAAGTTGACGAGCGACATTTTGAGCGGCTAAAGTGGCGTCCAACTCAGCTTCTTTAATCTCTTTTATAGAAACTTGAACGGGTTTTTTTACCATTTTTTGTATAACATTTTTAACTATTTCCACTCTCTGCCCTTTTGGTCCTATAACTATTCCCGCTCTTGCCGTAGCTATGAAGACATTTATTCTATCTGGAAATCTAACTATCTCAACATTCGATATTGCGGGGTCGAAAGCGTCTTTTTTACCGCCAATTTTTTTATGCTCTTCTTTTAAAGTTTTATAATAATAATTCGTTATGTATCGTCTGATAGACAAATCTTCATGCAAACTATCCGCATAATTTCTATTGTCTTCAAACCATCTGCTTGACCAAGTTTTATTTATTCCAAGTCTTAAACCTATAGGACTAACCTTTTGACCCATTTTATACCTCCGCCGTTTTTGGGCTTTCTTCTTTTTTAGCCGCAGCTTTTATTTTTTTCTTTTCGGGTTTCTTATCATCGCTCAATATTACCGTAATATGAGAAAGTCTCTTTAATATTGGGTCGGCGCTTCCTCTACTCGCCGCTCGTATTCGTTTCAACATTGCAGCTTTATCGACAAAAGCGTTTTTAACCCATAAAGTATCGGGATTAATATTCCTCGATTGAAATATCGCGTTTGCTATTCCGCTTTTTATCGCCTTTCTCAAAACTACCGAAGACATTTGAGGCATAACCGTCAAATTAGCTATCGCATGATTAACATATTCTCCTTTAATAAAGGGAAGCAATCTTGCAATTTTTCTTCGTCCTATACGCAAATAACGAACTCTTACTTTATAATCCATAATCTAAAATCCTTATTTTTTACCAACTTTAGCGGCGCCTGCATGAGAGCGAAATGTCCTTGTAGGAGCAAATTCTCCCAATTTATGCCCAATCATATTTTCCTGTATATAAACGGCGACAAAAGTTTTTCCGTTATGCACATTTATAGTATAACCTATCATTTCGGGGATAATAGTCGAAGCTCTGCTATAAGTTTTTATCTGATGCTTATTATCCCCAGCCTGTATTTTCTTAAAAAGATTTTTATCTACAAAAGGTCCTTTCTTAATAGAGCGAGACATTATTTTTTACCCCCTCTTCTCTTAATTATTAATCTATCCGAATATTTATTTTTCTTTCTCGTTTTATATCCTTTGGTTGGAATTCCCGTAGGGGAAACTGGATGCGGATTACCTTGCCCACTCTTGCCTTCTCCTCCTCCATGCGGGTGGTCTACTGGATTCATTACGACTCCTCTAACTTTAGGTCTTCTGCCTTTATGTCTTGTCGTTCCCGCCTTTCCGTCCGTAGTATTGAAATGGTCTAAATTTCCAATCTGTCCTATCGTAGCGTAGCAATTTTCCAATATTCTTCTTTCCTCTCCAGAACGAAGTCTTATTACGCAATAACCTCCGCTTTTTGCCGTTATTTGAGCGCCGCCTCCAGCCGCTCTAACCAACTGTCCGCCTTTTCCCGGAGTTAATTCTATATTATGTATTATAGTTCCCAAAGGAATTTTTCTTAAAGGTAAACTGCATCCCACTCTAACTTTAGCGTTCTCCCCGCTTATAACTTTATCTCCGACATTCAAACCTAAAGGATAAATTATATATCTTTTTTCTCCGTCAGTATAATTTAAAAGAGCTATATGAGCGCTTCTATTCGGGTCGTATTCTACTGAAACTACTTTCGCTTCTATATCATGTTTATCTCTTCTAAAATCAATAAGTCTAAAAAGTTTTTTATGTCCGCCTCCGCGTCTGCGCATAGTTATGCGTCCGTTTGAACCGCGTCCGCTTATACGCTTTTTGCCCGATACCAAAGATTTGCAAGGCTCGTTTGCGGTTATATCCGAAAAATCAATCACAGTTCGATAACGCAAACTTGGAGTTGTCGGTTTAAATTTCTTAATAGCCATCTTTATTCCTCGATTATTTTACTATATCTATTTTCTCTTTACCGTCAAGAACAATTATCGCTTTCTTATAGCTTCGAGTATATCCTCTCTTGCTCATTCTACGATTTTTCTTTTTAGGCTTAACATTTATTATCTTACAATCAAGCGGATGCACATTAAATATCTTTTCAACCGCTTTCATTAATTCTGGTTTATTAGCGTCCTGTCTTACTTTAAATACATAATATCTCTTTTCCGTTCCTCTCGGCTCGGTTCTCAAAATATTACTCTTTTCGGTAAGTATAGGTTCAATCAAAAGCGAATACATACTCATAATTCTTAACCCTTAATTCTATCGTTTAATTTGGATAAAGCCGTTTTCGTAAAATACACTTCATCGGCGTAATATAAAGGATGAATAGCCATACTGTCGGCGTTTACAAGTTTCAAATCCTTAATATTTCTTAACGATAACAATAATTTATTATAATTATCTCCCAAAGCCTCGTCTTTTCCTACTACAAAAGCCACTTTTCTGCTTTTAGGCTCTTTAACCTTGCTTATAAAACTTGCCATTCTTTTAGTTTTCGGAGCGTCAAAAGTAAAATCTTCAAAAACTTTAAGAACATTAGCGCCGTATTTCAAAGATAAAACGGAAAGCAAAGCCTTTTGTTTAACTTTTTTAGGCAATCTATAGCTATAATCTCTCGGTTTAGGAGTATGAACTTTTCCTCCTCCAACCCATATTGGAGACCTTGTAGAACCCGCTCTCGCTCTTCCCGTTCCTTTCTGTCTCCAAGGCTTTTTACCGCCTCCAGAAACTTCGCCTCGAGTTTTAGTAGAATGAGTTCCCTGCCTTTTATTTGCAAGCTCGTTCTTTATAGCTTCGTAAAGCAGATTATTATTGACTTCCGATTTAAAAATCTTATCGGCAATCTCTAAATTACCCGCATTATCTCCGTTTTCGTTTAGTATTACTACTTCCATCTTTTTATCCTGCTTAATTTATCCATTTATTATATCATGGAATTCTTTTTCTTGTTAAGTTTTTTAACCGCCGAAGTCAATTTTACTATGCTATTAATGGCTCCAGGTATAGCGCCTTTTATCATAATCAAGTTATCTTCAGGTCTTATATCGATAACTTTCAAATTCTGAATAGTGGTTAGCGCATTACCCATATGTCCCGGCATTCCTTTTCCTTTCCATACTCTCGAAGGATAACTATTACAACCTATAGAACCCGCTCTTCTTCTAAAATTAGAACCGTGACTCATAGGTCCGCCGTCATAATTATGCCTTTTCATAACTCCAGCAAAACCTCGTCCTTTACTTAAAGAACTAACATCTATAAAATCGCCCGTTTGAAATATATCGACTTTAAGCTCCTGCCCAACGGAATAAGAACTCGTATTGTCGATTCTAAATTCTTTCAAATATTTCTTAGGCTCTAAATTCATTTTTTTAAATTGTCCTATTTGCGGTTTTTTTAAATGCTTTTCTTTCACGGCTTCATAGCCTAATTGAATCGCGTTATAACCGTCTTTCTCATTATCTCTTATCTGCATAACCGTGCATGGTCCGGCTTCCACAACGGTTACGGCTATAGCGTTTCCCGTTTCGTCAAATACCGTAGTCATGCCCAATTTTTTGCCAATTATTCCTACCATCGGCGAATCCTCTATAATGATTTTACTACTCTATTACAAATTCTAACTATTACAGATAAATCGTAGTAAACTTTATCTTTTTTATCTTTAATAAGCGCTTATTTTTATTTTAGCTGAACATCTACTCCAGCTGGAAGCGCCAATTTTTTTAGAGATTCCGTAGTTTGAGGAGTTACCTCGAATATATCTATAAGTCTCTTATAAATACGCATCTCAAACTGCTCTCTGGATTTAATATTAACATGCGGACTTCTTATAACCGTTACCTTGCGTATGCTCGTAGGCAAAGGAATTGGTCCCGAAACTCTCGCTCCCGTTTTCTTAACGCTATCGACTATCGATTGAGCCGATTGGTCAATAAGCTCAATATCAAAAGCTTTTAGTTTAACTCGTATTTTCTGTTCTTTCATAGCTTGAATTACTCGCTTAATCTCATTTATTATAAAGGGCATAATTTATATTTTTCATATTACGCCCTTATTAAATCCTTACTCCAAAATTTTAGTTACAACGCCGTTACCTACGGTTTTACCGCCTTCTCTTATGGCAAATCTTTGTTTTTCTTCCATAGCGATTTGGCTGATTAATTCTATAGTCAAATTAGCGTTATCGCCCGGCATTATCATTTGAGAACCTTCTGGTAAATTTATTACTCCCGTAACATCCGTAGTTCTAAAATACATTTGCGGTCTATAACCAGTTACGAAACCGCTATGTCTTCCGCCTTCTTCTTTTTTAAGAATATAAACTTCCGCTTCAAATTTCTTATGCGGAGTTATAGTTCCAGGTTTAGCCAATACCTGTCCTCTTTCAACGGCTTTTCTTTCGATACCTCTTAAAAGACAACCTACATTGTATCCCGCTATTCCGACAACTTCTTTCTTAAACATTTCAACGCCCGTGCAAGTAGTTTTTTGAGTGTCTCTCAAACCTACTATTTCGACTTCGTCTCCTTTAGTGATTTTGCCTCTTTCGATTCTTCCCGTAACAACCGTTCCTCTTCCAGGAATCGAATAAACATCTTCTATAGACATTAAGAAATCTTTATCAACTTCTCTCACTGGGTCTGGAATATAAGTATCCAAAGCGTTCAAAAGGTCCATTATACATTTGCAATCGGCGTCTTCTCTTGGATTTTTTCCCGCTGCGATAGCTTGAATAGCCTTAAGCGCGCTTCCTCTAATAATAGGAGTCTTGCTTCCGTCAAAACCGTAATGGTCCAAAACATCAACAACTTCCGCTTCAACTATTTCAGCCATTTCAGGGTCGTCCAATTTATCGCATTTATTTAAGAATACGACTATATAATTAACTCCCACTTGCCTTGACAAAAGAACATGCTCTTTAGTTTGAGGCATAACTCCGTCTTCAGCCGATACAACGAGAATCGCTCCGTCCATTTGAGCCGCTCCAGTTATCATGTTTTTAATATAGTCGGCGTGTCCCGGACAATCCACATGGGCATAGTGTCTATTGTCTGATTCGTATTCCACATGCGAAGTGGCGATAGTCAAAATTTTAGTAGGGTCTCTTCTACCTTGACTTTCGGAAGCTTTAGCAACCGAATCGTAATCCACTTTTTGAACCGTATCGGGAAACAACGCTGATGATACCGCCGTTAACGCCGATGTCAATGTAGTTTTACCATGGTCAACGTGTCCTATAGTTCCCACATTTACATGCACTTTTTTACCGTCATAAGTTCCTGCCATTTTTATCCTCCAATTTATCCTTTATTTAGGATTTTTTATTTATTCTAATTTTAATTTTTTTGCTATTTTATTATTTATTCCCCATTCTCGCGCCTATAATCTCTTCGGCGACATTTTTAGGCACTTCTTCATAATGAGAGAACTGCATCGTATAACTCGCTCTTCCTTGCGAAACATTTCTTATACTTGTCGTATAACCGAACATTTCCGCAAGAGGCACTGTGGCGTTTATGGATTTATAACCCGATTTATCGGTAAATCCATGAACTTGCCCTCTCCTTGAAGCCAAATCTCCTATAATATCTCCCATATAATCTTCGGGAGTCATAACTTCTACGCTCATCATAGGCTCTAACAAATAAGGGTCCGCTTTTTTACAACCTTCTTTGAAACCCATCGACGCGGCGATTTTAAATGCCATTTCGGAAGAATCCACTGGGTGAAAAGAACCGTCAAAAGCCGAAACTACAACATCGAGCATTGGATAATTTGCCAAAACTCCAGTATTCATAGCTTCCAAACAACCTTTTTCAACCGCTGGTATATATTCTCTCGGAACTACTCCTCCGACTATCTCGTTATTAAATTTAAATCCAGCGTTAGCTTCGTTAGGTCCCACTCTCAACCATACATCGCCGTATTGTCCTTTACCGCCCGATTGACGAACAAATTTACCTTGAACTTCAACCGTTTTCTTAATTCCTTCTCTATAAGAAACTTGAGGGCGTCCGACATTCGCTTCAACCTTATATTCTCTCTTCATTCTATCGCATATTATCTCTAAATGCAACTCGCCCATTCCAGCGATAATAGTTTGCCCCGTTTCATCGTCAAAACTAACTCTAAAAGTAGGGTCTTCTTCCGCAAGCCTCGACAAAGCGATTGACATTTTATCTCTATCGCCTTTGGTTTTCGGCTCTATCGCAACATTAATAACTGGCTCTGGAAAATTAATCGCTTCAAGTATTATAGGAGCGTTTTCTGGACATAAAGTGTCTCCCGTAGTCGTGTCTTTAAGCCCAACCGCAGCCGCTATATCGCCCGAATAAACAGTTTCAATTTCTTCTCTTTTATTGGCATGCATCTGAAGAATTCTTCCTATACGCTCTCTTTTTCCTTTAGTGGCGTTATAAACATAAGAACCAGCTTCAAGTTTGCCCGAATAAACTCTAAAAAACGCTATCTTTCCAACATGCGGGTCCGTCATTATCTTAAACGCCAAAGCGCTAAATTTTTCATCGTCCGAACTTTTTCTAACTATTTCATGCCCTTCCAAATCAGTTCCTTCGATTTCTCCTCTATCCATCGGGGAAGGCAAATAATCCACAACGGCGTCTATCAAAACTTGAATTCCTTTGTTTTTGAAAGCCGTTCCGCAAAACATAGGAAAGAAGTTAGCCGATAAAGTAGCCGTTCTTATAAGTCTTTTTATAGTAGGAATATCAATTTCTTCTCCTTCAAAAAACTTATTCATAGCGTCATCATCATATTCGACTATCGCTTCCAATAATTCGTTTCTATATTTTTCCGCTTCCTCTTTTAATTCGGCTCTAATTTCTTTTTCTTCCATTTTCATACCGTCTTCGGAAGTCCAAACAATTTCTTTCATTTTTACCAAGTCGATAACGCCTTCAAAATGACTTTCCGAACCTATAGGAATAACGACAGGATGACTATTCGCTTTTAATCTATTTCTCGTCTGTTCCAAAACGGAATAAAAATTAGCGCCAATTCTATCCATTTTATTTACAAAAATCGCTCTCGGAATTTTATAATTACTCGCCTGTCTCCAAACGGTTTCGCTTTGAGGCTGAACTCCTCCAACCGAACAGAAAACTCCAACCGCGCTATCCAAAACTCTTAAAGACCTTTCAACTTCCGCAGTAAAATCAACGTGCCCCGGAGTATCTATCAAATTAATACGATTTCCGTTCCAAAAACATGTGGTTGCCGCCGATGTAATGGTAATTCCTCTTTCTCTTTCCTGTTCCATCCAATCCATTTCCGCAGCGCCTTCATGCACTTCGCCGATTTTATGAGTTTTTCCCGTAAAATATAATATTCTTTCGCTTAAAGTGGTTTTTCCCGCATCTATATGAGCCATAATACCGATATTACGCGTATTTTCCAAAGAAATCTGTCTTGCCACTTAATTTTCTCCTAAAATTACCACCTAAAATGAGCGAAAGCCTTATTGCCTTCTGCCATTCTATGAACGGTTTCTTTTTGAGCAACCGCCGCTCCCTTTCCTTCGATAGCGTCAACTATTTCGTTCGATAGTCTTTCTATCATACTTCTTCCGCTTCTCTTTCTTGAAGCGTTTATAAGCCATTTAAATGCCAATGAATTTTGTCTTTCTGGACGAACATCCACTGGAACTTGATAAGTGGAACCGCCTACTCTTCGCGATTTTACTTCCACTCGAGGCTTAATATTTCCTATAGCTTCGTTAAAAGCCGTAAGTCCGTCTTTTCCCGTTTTATCTTTAACCAAATCCATCGCTTTATAAAATATATTTTCAGCCTTGCTCTTTTTACCGTCATACATAAGTTTATTTATAAATTTACTTATCGTATCGCTTCCGTAAATCGGGTCGGCTTCAATCTTTCTTACTTGCGCTCTTCTTCTTCTTGCCATTGTTTACTCCATTTAAGCTTTAGGTTTTTTAGTTCCGTATTTACTTCTGGCTTTCATTCTCTTTTCAACGCCCGTAGCTTCTCTGCTTCCTCTAACTATATGATAACGACATCCCGGCAAATCCTTAACTCTTCCGCCTCTTATCAAAACGCGGTTATGTTCCTGTAAAGTATGGTCTATGCCTGGAATATAAGCCGTAACTTCTATTCCGTTCGTTATTCTTACGCGGGCTATTTTACGCATTGCCGAATTAGGTTTTTTAGGAGTAGTCGTAGTCACGCGAGTGCATACGCCTTCTCTTTGAGGGCATTTCATTAACGCGGGCGATTTTGTCTTATTCAATATTCGCTTGCGACCTTTCCTTATTAATTGATTAATTGTAGGCATACAATATAAAACCTCTAACCTTTTTTATTTTTTATTTATAATATCATTAATTAATTTTAAACTAAATTAATTTTTTATTTTATATAAGCGAAAATTATAAAACAAAAACTAATTTATGTCAAGCCCAAATAATTGGAACTTCTATTAATTTAATCGCTAATCCCTAAATACGAAACGATATATTTAATATCGAGCGATTAGTATTAATTAATATTTATACTAAACGCTTTAATCGTTTTTACGAAAGTGATGAAATTATACAACATTTAAAAAAAATGTCAACACTTTTTTTAATTTTTTTTTAAATTTTTTTTAAAAAATTTGACTATAAAATCGTATAAAAAATAGGCTAAAATATGCATAAATCTTAAAAATGATATAATATATAATTAAATCTTTTGAATAAAAATAATTTAAATTTAAAAAAGCAATTAAAAAATAATTATTGATTAAATTCTTTTAAGGAGAAAATATGCGTAAGACGACAAAAGAAACGGTGGAAAATATAGTTTGGAAGGCATGCGACACTTTTAGAGGCTCGATAGATTCTTCGGCTTATAAAGATTATATTTTGAGTATGCTTTTCGTAAAATATTTATCGGACTTTGCGAAAGAAAAAAGAAAAGAACTTGAAATAAAATATAAAGGAGACAGCGACAGATTAAAAAGAGCGGTAGGTAGAATGAGTTATAAAATAAGCGAAGATTCGAGTTTTGAATATTTGCTTCAAAATAAGGAAGCTCCGAATATTGGCGAAATTATAAACGGCGCTTTAAGAAAAATCGAAAGAGATAATCCTCAAAAATTTGACGGAATTTTTAACAATATAGATTTTAACGATTCAAATAAATTCGGAGAGACAAAAACTCGAAACGCGATTTTAAAACATCTGCTCGAAGATTTTAGCGACAGCGAACTCGATTTGAGTCCGAGCGCGCTTCAAAATAACGATGTGATGGGAGACGCCTACGAATATTTGATTTCAAATTTTGCGGGCGACGCGGGAAAGAAAGGCGGCGAATTTTTCACTCCTCCAGAAGTATCAACGCTTATTGCAAAAATAGTCGGCGACAGAGAGAAAGTAAAAGTTTACGACCCGACTTGCGGCAGCGGTTCATTATTAATCAAAGTCCATAAAGAAATTGGAAAAGATAATTGTTCGATTTACGGGCAGGAGAAAAACAGTCAAACTTATTCGCTTTGCAGAATGAATATGTATTTGCATGAAATTGGCGATTCGGCAAAAATTGAATGGGGCGACACGATTAAAGAGCCTAAATTTATTGATAAAGACAAATTGGCGAAATTCGATGTCGTTGTGGCAAATCCTCCTTTCAGTTTGGATAAATGGGGCGAAGAGGTTGCATTAAACGACAAGTTTGGCAGATTTGAATTTGGAATTCCTCCGAAGACAAAAGGCGATTTGGCTTTTTTACTTCATATGGTTAATAGCATGAAAGAAGACGGAATAACGGTTGTGGTAATGCCACATGGTATTTTATTAAGAGGAGCGAGCGAAGGAATTATAAGAGAGCGAATAATTGAAAATAATTTAATCGACGCGATTATCGGACTTCCAGAAAATTTATTTTATGGAACTTCTATTCCTACTTGCATACTTATTCTAAAAAATAACAAGAAAAATAAAGATATATTTTTTATTGACGGCAGTTCAGATTACGATAGAGGCAAACGGCAAAATAAATTGAGAGAAGAAGATATTTTGAAAATAGTTTCGGCATATAGAAAAAGAAAAAATATTGACGAATATTGCCGAGTCGTTGGTTTGGACGAAATTAAAGCGAACGATTATAATCTCAATATAGCAAGATATTTGGAAGATTTTAAAGACGAGGAAGATGTAGATTTAAAAGCTTCAAAAGTAAAAATTAATAAGTTAGAAATGAAGCGAGGAAAATTACAAAACGATACCGAAATATTTTTGGCGAGAGTTTGATTTAATTTTTTAAAAGGCATTTATATGTTAAATAGAGAAGAAATAGAAAAAGAAATTAATTTAAGAAATTTTGAATATGTTATAGAAAAATGTAGCGAATATATAAAATCATGCCCAGATTATTCTTTTTTATATAATTATAGAGGTTTATGCAAAAATAATTTAGGTTTATATGAAGAAGCTATAAAAGATTTTGATATATCAATAGAATTAAATAAAGAATTGTATAATAAAAATAACCCTTATATTAAGGATACGATAGAAAAAAATTTAACGGAAGCTTATTATTATAAAGGTTTGGCAAAAAAGGATTTAGGAGAATATAAAGAAGCTAT
>ERZ808240.2329-NODE-2329-length-21101-cov-7.562577_pt1 | contig 21101 bp, 14 predicted proteins | sample MGYA00521084_ERZ808240 | MGnify/ENA primary metagenome ERZ808240 (study PRJEB31516, sample SAMN03275571) | gut metagenome | biome: mammalia-associated habitat; material: feces | host: Papio cynocephalus | place: Kenya | collected 2012-08-06 ...
GGCTTTGGAGGAACGGTTGCGGTAGAGGTAACCGTGAAAAAGCAGAAGATCACAGCAGTGGATATTACTTCGGCAGAAGGCGAAGATGGATCGTATCTTTCTATGGCAGAAGACATTATTCCCGAAATACTGGATGCACAGAGTGCAGAAGTAGATACGATAAGCGGAGCAACATTCAGTTCAACAGGAATTAAGAATGCAGCAAAACAGGCATTGGAAAAGGCGGTAGAGTAACGTGGAGAAGATAAAGAATATAAATGCAAAACAGATGAAGAAAATCCATATCTGGCTGCGTGCCTTGATCCAGCTGTTGTATTTTCTGTTTATACCATCTGTCTATACAGCAGCATTTGCCGGAGTAAAATACATATTTACACAGATTGGTGCGGGTGAAAAGATTGCACTGACCTCGTTTGTCAGCGTACTGTTGGTAGTCTGTATCTATACAATGATATTCGGCAGATTTTTCTGTGGATTTGCCTGCGCCTTCGGAACACTTGGTGATGCGGTACATGCATTGTATGTGTGGATCTGCAAAAAATGCAGGAAAAAGCCGGTACAGATACCGGACAGGATCGCAGATAAACTGATATATCTGAAATATGTGATTCTGGCAATCATCGTCTTCATGTGTTATGGGGGCGTATACAGCAAAGCGCAGGGAACAAGCCCATGGGATGTATTCTCTATGCTGCATGCCGGTAATTTCAGGCTGGGAGGATATGTGACCGGACTGGTTATATTACTGTTCTTGATCGTGGGAATGTGCCTGGAAGAAAGATTTTTCTGCAGAAATTTCTGCCCGATGGGAGCTGTATTTTCCCTGATCCCGGTGCTGCCACTTTTTTCTTTACACCGGGACAGAGAAAGCTGTATTCCGAAATGCAGTGCGTGTACAAAGAAATGTCCGGCAAATATCGGACTTCCGGCGGACGGTTCATGGAAAGTAGAAGGTGACTGCTTCCAGTGCCAGAAATGTATTGATACATGTCCGAAAAAGAACATTCATTGTGGAGTGAAGAAACTGAGAGGTAATGAGATCTGGTTCACGATACTGAGAGCTCTGATACTGCTTGGATTATGTATCTGGCTTGGAGTATAAAAACAGAATAACATGCAGACATGTGTGAAAAACGCACATGTCTGTTAAGAAAATTTTTTTGATTATAGGTTAGAGAATACTAACTTAATAATAAATATTTTCATTAAGGAGGCTTTTATGAAAAAGAAAGAAATGAAGAACAAAGTAATGGCAGTTGCGATGTCCACTGCAATGGCAGCCAGTATCTGCCCGGCAGTACCGGCGATGGCGGTAACGAAGGATCAGGTGGCAAAAGATGGAATATATACGAAGACTGCACATGTTACAAGAACAGAGGATGATGAAGAAGACGAATGGAACGAATATGATCTTCAAGTAGCATTAACGGTAAAAGATGGTAAATTTTCAAATATTACAGTAACTCCTGGCGAAGGATATGATAGTAGTGTAAATGACCCTTATTTAGTAAAAAAAGCGGTTTCTGGTAAAAAAGGCGGATTTAGAACATTATTATTAAATCAGTCCGCAACAGAAACTACAATTAATAACTGGGATACGGTATCAGGAGCTACAAGATCATCAAAGGCGATAAAGGAAGCTGCATTAACAGCAATTCAATCAGCACCGGAAGCAGAGACAGAAGTAATAGTTGATACGGCAGCTCTTGAACAGTTGATCAAACAGGCGGAAGCTTTAAATGAAAATGATTATACTGCAGAGTCATGGAGTACATTAAAAATAAAGCTTACGGCCGCCAGGACAGCTCTTTCAGAAAAAAAATCTCAGGATACAGTTGATACAGCAAAAAAAGAGCTGGATGCAGCCATTAAGGGACTTGTAAAAGAGACAAAAGACGAGTATTCCTATGTGTATGTAGGAATGACCTGGGCAGAATACTGGGCAAATGAAGGTGTATACCAGGCAGGAAGTACAGAATCATCAGAAGAACAGGACTCTCATGGAGAGTATGACAAGGGAGCATTCGATGTTGTAACCAGAGCAACAACGAATCATGGATTACACAGAGGAAGTTTTCAGTGTAATGCAGTGATTGAGACGAATGACGGGAAAAAATATAATCTTGCATACTGGAAGGATAAAGACAACTTTGTTACAACGGATGGAGAAACCGTTGCAATCGCAGATATCAAAGCAAATATCAAAGATTATAAAGTAACAGGACTGAAATATGTACCGGTAAAAGTAAAGACAAGTGAACTGGAAGCATTAAAAGCAGCAGGTTACACTGTTGTTGAAAACGGAGAGACATTAAGAGGTGGTTATGGAGAAGGAAAGTTAAGCTCCTATACAGAGACAGCAAATGTAACAGCAAATACATATGGCTTAAAAGAAGCAGTAAAATCAGGAGACGGATTCACATTTACAGCAAGAAAGAATGAAGGAACAGAATCCGGAATCAAAGATCAGGCATTAAAGACAGCAACGGGAATTGAACCGGCAGTAAAAGAAGCCAAAGGCTCTTATGGAGAATTCTTAAGAGTAGACCTGAATGGAAATTATGGAGATCTGGGAGCTAATATGCAGGCTGTGACATGGACATACTATGGAAATGACAGCACTTACAGTACACCGCTTCAGACATACGGAACTAAATTTGCGGCAGATAACTGGATGCATAAATCAATGGGAATCCAGCTTGGACTGACAGATTCAGTAAGATGCCAGCTGCCACAAGGAACAGACGGAACAGGATACTGGAAACTGACAGTACGTGCACTTGGATATGAAGATTATACTTATGAATTCCAGGCAACAGCAGATAATATTGTAACAGAGGAAAAGGATGCAACAGCAGAAGAAATCGCAGCTTTGCAGGCAAAAGTAACAGAAGCAGAAGGACTGAATGAGTCGGATTACACAGCAGATAGCTGGAAGAATCTGCAGACAGAGTTACAGGAATCCAAAGATCTGCTTGCCAAGGGTAATCCGACAGAGGCAGAAGTAAAAGAACAGACAACACATCTGACAGATGCAATCAGTAATCTTGTAAAAGAGACAAAAGATGAGTATTCTTATGTGTATGTGGGAATGACCTGGGCAGAATACTGGGCAAATGAAAATGTACTGGCAGCAGGAGATGCATCGTCATCAAATGAAGCAGATTCACACGGAGAATACGATAAAGGAGCGTTCGATGTAGTAACCAGAGCAACAGCAAATCACGGATTACACAGAGGAAGTTATCAGTGTATTGCAACAATCTATGATACAGAAGGAAATACATATAAAGTTGCAAGCTGGAATTCAGCATCAGAACTTGTATTAACAGATGGAAGTACGGTAGCGTTTGATTCTAAAAACAAACTGGTAAATGGAAAAGCATTCGATCATTATGAAGTAACAGGATTGAAATATGTGCCGGTAAAGGTTAAGACAACAGACCTGCCATTGTTAAAAGAAAAGTATACTGTTGTAGAAAATGATGGAACACTTTCAGGAGGATTTGGCGAAAATAATCTGAAAGCCTATACAGAGACAGCAAATGTAACAGCAAATACATATGGCTTGAAAGAAGCAGTAAAATCAGGAGATGGATTCACATTTACAGCAAGAAAGAATGAAGGAACAGAATCCGGAATCAAAGATCAGGCATTAAAGACAGCAACGGGAATTGAACCGGCAGTAAAAGAAGCCAAAGGCTCTTATGGAGAATTCTTAAGAGTAGACCTGAATGGAAATTATGGAGATCTGGGAGCTAATATGCAGGCTGTGACATGGACATACTATGGAAATGACAGCACTTACAGTACACCGCTTCAGACATACGGAACTAAATTTGCGGCAGATAACTGGATGCATAAATCAATGGGAATCCAGCTTGGACTGACAGATTCAGTAAGATGCCAGCTGCCACAAGGAACAGACGGAACAGGATACTGGAAACTGACAGTACGTGCACTTGGATATGAAGATTATACTTATGAATTCCAGGCAACAGCAGATAATATTGTAACAGAGGAAAAGGATGCAACAGCAGAAGAAATCGCAGCTTTGCAGGCAAAAGTAACAGAAGCAGAAGGACTGAATGAATCGGATTACACAGCAGAGAGCTGGAAGAATCTGCAGACAGAGTTGCAGGAATCAAAAGATCTGCTTGCAAAGGGGAACCCGACAGAGGCAGAAGTAAAAGAACAGACAACACATTTGACAGATGCAATCAATAATCTTGTAAAAGCAGAACAGCCGACACCAGAAGTAGACATAACAAAGATTGCGGAGTCTATCGAAACAGCGGAAACGTTAAAAGAATCGGATTACACAACAGATAGCTGGTCAGCATTTCAGTCAGCACTTGCCAATGCAAAAGCAGTTATGGAAGCAAAAGAAAGCCAGGAAGCAGTCGACGCAGCAACACAGTCTCTGAATGAGGCAATGAATGCACTTGTGAAGGCAGGTACGGAAGATCCGGTTAAGAAAGTTACAACAGATGCACTGGAAAAAGCGATTGTAACAGCAGGTACATTAAAAGAATCGGATTACACAGCAGAAAGCTGGAAAGCACTTCAGACAGCGCTTGCAAGCGCAAAGACAGCACTGGAAGAAAAGAAAGACCAGAGCACAGTTGATTCAGCAACGGATGAGTTGAATAAAGCAATCAGCGCACTTGTGAAGAAAGATGCAGGAAGCAAGGCAACAACTGGAACAGGCAGTACAACCGGAACAAGTGGTTCAAAAGGAAACACAGGATCTAAAACTTCTGCTAAGAGCGGCAAAGCAGCTAAAACAGGTGATCCATCAAGTATGTTCGCTTGGTTAGGACTTGCAGTAACATCTCTCGGAGCAGGAATCGGTGGATTCAAACTTAAAAGAAAGAAAAAAGACGAAGAAGAAATGTAAAAATTTCCACCATAGAGAATATACATAGTAAAATAAAAAATATTAAATAAAAAGAGCATTTATACTATAAAGATATGTTTGGAAAATTATAAACGAACAGCTTTATATTATGAGTGCTCTTTTTTGTATTGCCATGTGTGATATCTTCTTCATTTTTTTCACAAACTCTACATAGTTCTCTGCTATAATAAACATAATCTAAGAAAAATATATCACGAACATACATAATAAGAGGAGGGCATGGTCGAATGGATAAGATCAAGATATTAGTAGTAGATGATGAAAGCAGAATGCGGAAACTGGTGAAAGATTTTCTGGGAAGAGAAGGATATCAGGTGATTGAAGCGGGAGACGGAATGGAAGCAATGGAACAATTTTATGATGAGAAGGACATTGCACTTATTATTCTGGATGTTATGATGCCGAAGATGGATGGATGGCAGGTTTGCCGTGAAGTACGTCAGTCTTCGAAAGTACCGATCATTATGCTGACTGCAAGATCAGAAGAACGGGATGAGTTACAGGGATTTGATCTTGGGGTAGATGAATATATCTCAAAGCCATTCAGTCCGAAGATTCTGGTGGCCAGAGTCAATGCTATTTTAAGAAGGGCCAATGTAATTGGCGGTGGAGAGGAAATCGATGCCGGTGGCATCGTAATTGATAAGGCAGCACATCAGGTAAAGATTGACGGAAAAGAGATTGAGCTGAGTTTTAAAGAGTTCGAACTTCTGACATATTTTGTCGAAAATCAGGGAATTGCATTATCAAGAGAAAAAATATTGAATAATGTATGGGATTATGATTATTTTGGAGATGCAAGAACGATTGATACCCATGTGAAAAAATTAAGAAGCAAACTGGGAGACAAAGGAAATTATATCAAGACAATCTGGGGAATGGGATACAAATTTGAGGTAGATGAGGCATGATAACAGGGAAGAAAGAAAAGCCGGAAAAAAAATTAAAAATAAAGAATGTACGCCATTCCATAAAGACACAGATGATCACAGCTTTTGTTGGTCTCTTGATTTGTCTGGTTGTGACATTGATGTTCATCAACGGAAAATTTCTGGAACCGTATTATATTAGTAGGAAAGAATCACGTTTCATAGAGCTTTATGAAAAGCTGAATGAAGTATCGAATGCAGATAAATGGGACAGCACAAAGAAAAATAATTCACTCATTCATTTCGCTGAAAAGAATAACATTTCTTATCTGGTCATAGAGAAGGATAATGATGTACATACGAATGTGCATGATAAGAATATGCTGAAGAATCAGATGATGGGATATTTCCTGAATCAGGCGCAGAAAGAAAGCAGGGTATTGGATTCTACCGAAGTGTATCAGATTAACCAGTCATGGGATCCGTGGAATCAGAGCTATTATGTGGATATGTGGGGAAGTCTGGATGACGGCAGTCAGTTTATGCTCAGAAGTCCGGTAGAGAGTATGAGGGAAAGTGCATCAATATCCAATCGTTTCTTATTATATATAGGAAGCGTTCTGATTATAGTATCGATTCTTCTGATCTGGTACTTTTCAAAACGGATCACAGAGCCGATCAGAGAGCTTGCAAGATTGTCTGACAGAATGGCAGATCTTGATTTTGAAGCGAAATACACCAGTGGTGGAAGTAATGAGATCGGAGAATTAGGTGAAAACTTCAACCGTATGTCAGAAAAATTGGAAAGTACCATTTCTGAACTTAAGAAGGCGAATAACAGCCTGCAGAAAGATATTGAACAGAAAGACAAGCTTGAAAAGATGAGAAACGAATTCCTGGGAAATGTATCGCATGAATTAAAGACGCCGATCGCATTGATCCAGGGATATGCCGAAGGATTAAAAGAAGGTGTCAATGAAGATGCGGAGAGCAGGGAATTCTATTGTGATGTGATCATGGACGAGGCATCCAAGATGAATCAGATGGTCAAGAATCTCCTGACGCTGAATCAGCTGGAATTTGGTGATGATGATATCGTATTTGACCGGTTTAATCTTACTGCACTTGTAAGAGGTGTACTTCAGAGCATGGAAATCATGGCAGAACAGGCTGGAGCAAACATCCTTTTTCATGCAGAAGAAGATATCTATGCATGGGCAGACGAATTTAAAGTCGAGCAGGTTATAAGAAATTATGTCAGTAATGCATGCCATCACGTCAGTGGCGATATGGTGATAGAGGTAAGGATGGTTCAAAAAGATGGTAAGGTCAGAGTATCCGTATTTAATACCGGAACTCCGATACCGGAGAAAGATATAGCACATATCTGGGATAAATTCTATAAAGTGGATAAGGCACATACGAGAGAATATGGCGGTAATGGAATCGGCCTTTCGATTGTGAAAGCAATCATGAAATCATTCAATCAGGAATACGGCGTAAAGAATTATGATAATGGAGTTGAATTCTGGTTTGAACTTGATGTACAATAAAATATAATGGGCGCGGAGAAAATGTCCGGAAAGTCCCACACCACATACGAAAGGCAGGACAACAAGATGGTTGCAATTATCGACTACGATGCAGGAAATATAAAGAGCGTGGAGAAAGCCATGCAGCTTCTGGGACAGGAAGTAACGATTACAAGAGACAGAGAGACAATCATGAATGCAGATAAGGTAATCCTTCCGGGAGTCGGAGCATTCGGAGATGCAATGGGAAAGCTCAGACAGTATGGACTGGATGAAGTCATCAGGGATGTGACTGCAAAAGGGACACCATTTCTTGGAATCTGTCTTGGATTACAGTTATTATTTGAACGAAGCGATGAGACACCAGGTGTGGAAGGACTTGGAATCTTGAAGGGTGAGATTTTAAGAATTCCGGATAAGGAAGGACTCAAGATTCCACATATGGGATGGAATTCATTGAAATTTCAGAACAATGGAAGACTATTTAAAGGCATTCCGGAAGATTCCTATGTATATTTTGTTCATTCTTATTATCTGAAAGCAGAGGATGAAGGTATTGTGACTGCAACAACAGAGTATAGTACACATATTCATGCTTCGGTAGAACAGGGCAATGTATTCGCCTGCCAGTTCCATCCGGAAAAGAGCAGCGATATTGGAATTCAGATACTAAAGAACTTTGTGGAATTATAGGGGGACAAGACGATGCATACAAAAAGAATTATTCCATGCCTGGATGTAAATAACGGAAGAGTCGTAAAGGGTGTTAATTTTGTATCTTTAAGAGATGCAGGAGATCCTGTCGAGATTGCAAAAGCATATGATAAAGCCGGTGCGGATGAACTGGTATTTCTGGATATTACAGCATCTTCGGATGCAAGAGGTACAGTGGTTGATATGGTCCGTAAAGTAGCGGAGAATGTGTTTATTCCATTTACAGTGGGCGGTGGGATCCGCACTGTAGATGATTTTAAAGCACTTCTAAGAGAGGGCGCAGATAAGATTTCTATCAATTCATCGGCGATCAACACACCGAATCTGATTTCGGAAGCAGCAGAAAAGTTCGGAAGCCAGTGTGTAGTTGTTGCAATCGATGCAAAGAAGCGTGAAGATGGAAGCGGATGGAATATTTATAAAAATGGCGGCCGTATTGATGTTGGTATCGATGCAGTGGAATGGGCAGCGAAGGTTGAAAAACTTGGAGCAGGAGAGATTCTTCTAACAAGTATGGACTGTGACGGAACCAAGGCAGGATATGATCTGGAGCTTACAAGAGCCATTGCAGAAGAAGTGAATATTCCTGTCATTGCGTCGGGTGGAGCCGGAAATCTGGAACATTTTTATGATGCACTTACAGAAGGAAAGGCAGATGCGGCACTGGCAGCATCCTTATTCCACTACAAAGAACTGGAAATTAAAGAAGTAAAAGAGTATTTAAGAGAAAGAGGAGTATCCGTCCGCCTGTAAGTATGTGGAATGGATAGATTGGAAAAGGAATAGTGTAAAGGACATGGCAGCAATTAATAATGACTGGCTGGATGCTCTGAAAGGAGAATTTAAAAAGCCATATTATAAAAAATTATTCGATACAGTAAATGAAGAATATAGAACGAGACAGATATTTCCACCGGCAGATGATATCTTCAATGCATTTCATCTGACACCATTACATAAAGTAAAGGCGGTGATCTTAGGACAGGATCCATATCATAATGTGGGACAGGCGCACGGACTTTGCTTTTCGGTAAAGAAAGGTGTGGATATTCCGCCTTCCCTTGTGAATATTTATAAAGAACTGCATGACGATCTGGGATGTACCATTCCGAACCACGGATGCCTGACAAAATGGGCAGAACAGGGTGTGCTGATGTTGAACACGGTATTGACGGTAAGAGCTCATGAGGCTAATTCACATAAAGATATCGGATGGGAAGAGTTTACCGATGCAGCAATCATGGCACTGAACAGTCAGGATCGTCCGATTGTGTTTATCTTATGGGGAGCACCGGCACAGAGAAAGGCCAGAATGCTGAATAATCCAAAGCATCTGATATTGAAAGCACCGCATCCGAGTCCGCTGTCTGCATACCGGGGATTTTTCGGAAGTAAACCGTTCAGCCAGACGAATGATTATCTGCGGGCTCATGGAGTGGAGCCGATCGACTGGCAGATTGAATAAATGAGGAGAGTATAGGAAAAATATGAAGAGAATCAAAGCATTACTTGCGATATTAAGTGCGGGTCTGTTATTGACTGCCTGTGGTAATCCATCCAAAAAAGGAGTGGAATACCTCGAAGAAGGAAAGTATGACCAGGCGATCGAGCAGTTTGACCAGGCCGTAGAGAAGAAGAAAAATGTCGGAGATGCATATCGCGGAATAGGTATTGCCAAGTGGGAAAAGAAAGATTATAAAGGTGCAAGAAGTGCATTGAAAAAGGCACTGGAAAATGATGCCGAAAAGACAGGAACCATCTATAATCTGATCGGGAACTGTGACTTGAAATTAGGAAAGGCAAAAGAAGCACTGAACTATTACAATCTAGGCCTGGAGCAGGGCGATGCAGGCAAGAAGATGAAGAAAGAGATGAAGTATAATATTATCGTTGCATATGAACAGATGGAAGACTGGGAGAGTGCAGAAGTAAAGCTGGAAGAATATCTGAAGAGTTATCCGAACGATAAATCAGCCAAAAAAGAGGCAGAATTTCTGAAAACAAGATAAAAGAAATTAATTAATTTCTAAGAAAATAAAAAAGTAAAGAACATGTGGAAACAGTATGATAGAAATAAGAAATGAGAGAGAAAAAGTAATACTGGTCGGGGTATCGCTTTCGGATCAGGATGATACGAAAGAATCTCTGGAAGAATTAAAAGATCTGGTATCGACTGCAGGAGCCGAGACGGTTGGAATGGTGATCCAGAACCGTGAGCAGCAACATCCGGGAACATATGTAGGAAAAGGAAAGATTGATGAATTAAAAAGCATGATCTGGGAACGGCAGGCTACGGGAATTGTATGTGATGATGAACTGTCGCCGGCACAGATGAAGAATCTTCAGGATGAACTGGATGTGAAAGTAATGGACAGGACATTGGTTATTCTGGATATTTTTGCTGCAAGAGCATCAACCAGTGAAGGAAAGATTCAGGTAGAACTTGCACAGTTAAAATACCAGCAGACCAGACTGACTGGCTGGGGAAGGGCGATGTCAAGACTGGGAGGCGGAATCGGGACCAGAGGTCCGGGAGAAAAGAAACTGGAGATGGACCGGCGCCTGATTAAGAGCAGGATTGCGCAGCTGAACCGTGAATTAAAAGATGTAAAAAAGCACCGGGAAGTAACAAGGGAGCAGAGAAGCAGAAGCCATATTCCGGTAGCAGCGATCGTAGGCTATACGAATGCAGGAAAATCGACACTTCTCAATACATTGACTGGTGCAGGGATTCTTGCGGAAGATAAATTATTCGCAACGCTGGATCCGACTACCAGAGATTTAAAACTTCCAAGTGGACAGGAAATCCTGATGACGGATACGGTTGGATTTATCAGAAAGCTTCCACATCATCTGATCGAAGCTTTCCGAAGTACGCTGGAAGAAGCCAGATATGCGGATATTATCCTTCATGTGGTGGATGCATCGAACCCGCAGATGGATGAGCAGATGTATACAGTGTATGAAACATTACAGAATTTAGGCGTGAAGGATAAGCCTGTTATTACTGTATTTAATAAAATGGATAAGACAGAAGATTCGTGGGTGCCGAAAGATTTTCATGCGGATTATCATGTGAAGATTTCTGCAAAGACAGGAGAAGGAATCGAAGAATTCCTTCAATCTGTAGAGGCAGTATTAAGAGAACAGAAAGTGGAGATTGAAGCGGTGTATCCATATAAAGAAGCTGGAAAGATCCAGATGATCCGGAAATACGGAGAACTGCAGGAAGAAGAATACCGGGAAGACGGTATATTTGTAAGGGCCTATGTGCCATCTGAGCTCTACGGACAGGTACGTCCGGAAGGCGTTACACCGAATAATTGTTTATAAGCTCTGGAAAAGGTAGAGTAATCTTTGAATCCACAGTCATAACAGACCTGTGTGCCTGGTATACCGGAGGATAATAATTCTTTTGCAAGCAGGAGCCGTTTCTGGGAAATGTATTGTCCCAGAGTATAACCGGTCTCCTGCTTAAATAATCTCATCATATAGTATTTACTGATATAGAACTGGTCTGCGATCAGATCTATAGACAGATTATCACAGAGGTGTTCGCCAACATAATCGAGGATGGCGAGCACCTTTTCATTACAATTATCCGTATCAATATATTCCAGACGGTTTTTTCTTGCGGCACGGTTCAGATGGATCATGAATTCGAGGAACATCACCTGTCTGTAAAGTTCAGAGGCATAGCCGCCATCGGTAAAAGAATGTTCTAACTGTGAAATAGACCGGAACAGAGAACTTTTGCCCGGAGATGGAATGCGCAGAACATTAGAATGTTCTTTTTCAGCCTTTTTAAAACAGTAACTTAGATCATAATTCTCCGTCTGATAGGCATTCATGAAATTAGGAGAGATATAGACAATGATCCGTTCATAAGGACAGGAATTGTCTACAGTCAGTTTGTGAATGTCACCCTGCTTTACAAGCACAATATCATATGGTTTCAGGTCATAAGAACGGCCTTCGATCATATAATTGACTTTTCCCTGAATAAAGATTGTGATCTTGTCAAAGTCATGGTAATGATAATCGACTTCGGTTGTCTCCTGGTCTGTCAGATGAAAAAGCCTGAATTCGCTGTTCAGATATCCCTTTTTTTCGTATCGTTCCATTTTTGAACACTCCTTAACATAACATCTATAAGAAGTTTATATGAAAATAGCACTATTTGCAAGAAAATAAGCATTATTTACGTAGAATGTGGAAATAATGCCTGTTATGATAAAGATAAAGAGAAGAAAAACACAGAAAATGAATGATTGTAATAAAATGTGAAGCGAAAATCAGGAGGGAAAAAGATGAAAGTAGTATTAGAGCGTTATCATGGACTGGGAAATGATTACCTGGTATTTGATCCAAATAATAATGAACTGAATCTTGATCAGGCAAATGTGAAGATGATCTGTGATCGTAACGAAGGACTTGGAGCAGACGGCGTGTTGGAAGGTCCGATCCTGAAAGAAGACGGTATGCATGTAAAAGTATGGAATCCGGACGGAAGTGAATCTGAGACCAGTGGAAACGGTGTCCGTATCTTCGCAAAATATCTGAAAGACGCAGGATATGTACAGAAAAAGAATTTTAAATTATATACGGGAAATGGTCCGGTAGAGGTAACATTTTTAAATGAAGATGGAAGCCGGCTGCGTGTATCGATGGGAAAATTATCCTTCTGGAGTGATGAAATCCCTGTAATTGGAGAAAGACGTGAAGTGATTAATGAGGATATGGTATTTGGAAGAACATTGTATCCGGTGACCTGTGTATCGATTGGTAATCCTCACTGTGTCATCCCGATGCGTGAGATATCCAAACCTCTGGTATGTAAGATTGGTGATTATTCTGAGATTGCAAGATATTTCCCAAACAGGATCAACACACAGATCATGCAGGTGATCGACAAAGAGAACATTGCAATTGAGATCTTTGAACGTGGTGCAGGTTATACCAGAGCGTCCGGAACGGGAGCATGTGCGGCTGCGGGTGTTGCATACAAACTTGGACTTACGAACAGCAAAGTGATCGTGCATATGCCGGGAGGAGACTTACAGGTAGAAGTTGAGGACGACTGGAATGTATACATGACCGGAGATGTCTTCTACGTGGCAAAGATGACACTTAGCAATGAATTCGCAGAACGACTTCGTGCATTATAGAGCAAAAAACAGATGAATGGATTTCATCTAGGCACAAACATATATTCGTGTTATACTAGGGCATAAGGAGGAAACCTTATGCCTTTAAAATTTGTATTTGGGCCGTCCGGCTCAGGAAAATCAACGTACTTATATCAGCATGTCATAGAAGAATCTGAAAAATATCCACAGGAGAATTTCATAGTGCTCGTACCGGAGCAGTTCACGATGCAGACGCAGAAAGACCTGGTCAGCATGCACCCAAGACACGGGATCATGAATATTGATGTTTTGAGTTTTGCAAGACTTGCTTACCGTGTTTTTGAAGAGACAGGAGCAAAGAAGCTGCCGGTACTGGATGATGAGGGGAAGAATCTGATCCTCAGAAAAATCGCAGGGGATTACGAAGAAAAATTAACGGTGCTTCGGGGAAATATTAAGAAACTCGGCTATATAACAGAAGTAAAGTCTGTGATCTCGGAATTTACCCAGTACGATATCGGAGAAGAAGAACTGGATGCAATGCTGAAAACACTGGATGAGGAATCCAGATTATATTACAAACTAAAAGATATCCAATTGTTATATAGTGGATTTCAGGATTATTTAAGAGAACGTTATATCACGAAAGAGGAACTTCTGGATGTGTTAAGTCATCAGGTGAAGAAGTCAGAACTTCTTAAGAACAGTGTCATAGTACTGGATGGATTTACCGGATTTACTCCGGTACAGAACCGGTTAATGCTGGAACTTATGAGACAGTGTAAAGAAGTATGGGTAACAGTGACCATGGATGAAAGGGAGAATCCATATTCCTATAAGCATCCATATCAGCTGTTTGGCTTAAGCAAGCAGATGGTGACAACATTGATCAGACTGGCAAGAGAGGATCATATTCCGGTGGAAGAACCGGTCTGCCTGTACGGATATCCGGTAAAGCGTTTTGAAAAGAACCGCGAACTTGCATTTCTGGAGAGAAATATATTCCGCTACGGAGCTGGTAAATATGAAAAAGCGACAGAGAATCTGGAGATTCATGTAGCGGGAAATCCGAGAGAAGAGGCAAGAGCCGTAGCGGAAGGTATCCGTGAACTTGTAAGAAAAGAAAAGTACCGTTACCGGGAAATCGGTGTGATCGTCAGTGACATGAATACGTATGGAGATTACCTGGAGCAGGCTTTTGCGTTGTATGGAATTCCGGTATTCATGGATCATAAAAGAAGCATTCTCCTGAATTCATTTGTAGAATATCTAAGAAGCCTTCTGAATATGGCAGAGAAGAATTTTTCGTATGAAAGTGTATTCCGCTTTTTAAGGACGAATCTTGCCGGATTTACATACGAGGAAGTAGATGAACTGGAAAATTATGTGATCGGACTTGGCATCCATGGATACAAAGGATGGCAGAACCGTTGGATCCGGCGGATAAAAGGCATGGAAGAAGAGGAACTGGACCGTCTGAACCATTACCGCGTGAAACTGGTAGAAAAAGTGGATAACCTGATGTTTGTGTTAAAACAGAAGAGGAAAACTGTGAAAGATATTACCATGGCAGTATATGAATTCATGGTAAAAGAGAATATGCAGGAGAGACTAAAGCGTACAGAAGAAGAATTCCAGGAATCAGGGGAACTGGCACTTGCGAAAGAGTATTCACAGGTATACCGTATCATCATTGAATTGTTTGATAAATTTGTAGAACTTCTTGGCGAGGAACAGGTAGGATTAAGTGAATACTGCAAGCTTCTGGATGCGGGACTTGAGGAAGCAAGAGTCGGTGTGATTCCACCGAGTGTAGACCAGGTGGTGGCAGGAGATGTACAGAGGACCAGATTGAAAGATATCAGGGCGCTCTTCTTTGTAGGGGCTAATGACAGCTTCCTTCCAGGTGCTCTTTTGCGGACAGGACTTTTATCAGAACGTGACAGAGAGAAATTTAAACAGGCGGATTATACATTATCGGCAGGTGGAAAGGAAAAAGCGTATGTACAGAAATTCTATCTGTACATGAATCTGACAAAACCATCCGAAAAACTGAAGATATACTACAGTAAGGTATCAGCAGATGGAAAATCACTCCGTCCATCTTATCTGATCCAGGAAGTGCTGAGACTGTATCCGGAACTTCAGATATGCGATGAAGAGAACAGACAGATCCTTAAGAGGGAACTGACAGAAAAGACAGGAATAGAATATCTGATCCATGGTCTTCAGGAGAAGAATCTGGATGCATTATGGCAGGAGTTATATACCTGGTATCAGAAAGATCCAAAGTGGAAAGAAAAAGTAGATTCTCTGTTACGTGCATGGTATTACAGACGCCCGGACGACCCTCTGTCGGAAAATGTGGCAAAGAGGCTTTATGGTGAGAATTTTGAGGGAAGTATTACCAGGATGGAAAGATATGCAAGCTGCGCATATGCGCATTTTCTTGCATATGGATTGCGCCTGAAAGAACGTCCGGTATATGAGTTCAAGGCAGTAGATCTTGGAAATGTCTGTCACAGTGCATTGGAGCTATTTTCAAAGAAAGCTTCAGAAGCAGGAGGCTGGACGGTTCTTACGGAAGAACAGCAAAGAGAACTGGTCGACGAATGTGTAGAAGAGGCGATTACGGATTATGGAAATTCTGTTTTATACAGTTCGGCGAGAAATGAACAGCTGATCGTGCGGATGAAACAGATGCTGGAGCGTACGGTATGGGCACTGACGAATCAGCTAAAAGCAGGAGACTTTATACCGGAGGCTTATGAACTGCGGTTCTTTGGTGGAAAGATTGACAGGGTTGATGTATGTGAGACGGATGACCAGGTGTATGTGAAAGTTATGGATTATAAAACGGGCAGCAAGGCATTTGACATAGTAGCATTGTATCATGGTCTGCAGCTTCAGTTGATGATCTATATGGATGCAGCTGTTGCATTCCAGAAAAAGAGACATCCGGAAAAAGAGATTGTCCCGGCCGGGGTATTTTATTATCGTATTCAGGATCCGCTGGTAGATAAGACGGATGACAAGGAAGAAGCAGAACGTGCAATCTTAAAGCAATTGAAACCAGATGGTGTAATCCCGTTTGAGTCAGAGATCCTTAAGCATCTGGACCACGCTACATCGGGAGAATCACTGGCGGTTCCGGTAAAATATAATAAAAACGGCAGTGTATCAGGTTATTCCAAAGTGGTTACGGGAGAAGATTTTTCTGCGATGATGGCACATGCCAGAAAGCGTATGGAAGATGCGAGAACCAGAATATTAAATGGAGAAATAGGAGCACTTCCATATAAAAGAGGACAGGAAAGCGGATGTGATTTCTGCCCGTACAGACAGGTGTGCGGATTTGATGTGAAAATACCGGGATATGAGTACCGGGATATCGGAAAAATGGGAAAAGAAGAAGCAATGGAAGCGATGCGGATGGAACAGAAAGGAGGAGCATAGACATGGGTGTGAAGTGGACCGAAGAACAGGAAAAAGTCATTCAGTTACGAAAACGTAACATTCTGGTGTCGGCGGCAGCCGGTTCCGGAAAGACAGCAGTTCTGGTGGAACGTATCATTACTATGCTGACGAGAGATGATCCTCCGGTCGATGTAGATAAACTTCTGATCGTTACATTTACAGAGGCAGCAGCAGCGGAGATGAAAGAAAGAATCCGTGTGGCAATTGAAAAGAAGCTTCAGGAATTCCCGGATGATGAACATTTAAAACAGCAGGCAACGCTGATCCATAATGCACAGATTACAACGATTCACAGTTTTTGTCTGTCGGTGATTCGTGATCATTTTCATGCGATTGATATTGATCCGGGATTCAGGATCGGTGAAGAAGGAGAACTGAAACTATTAAGACACGATGTGCTCGAAGATGTGCTGGAGGAGAAATACCAGGAAGGAAGTAAAAGATTCCTTGATTTTGCAGCAGCTTACAGCAGTGGAAGAAATGATAAAAAGATAGAAGATCTGATATTAAAAATATATGAGTTTTCCAGAAGCTATCCAGACAGTGATGCGTGGCTTGAGACGTGTGTGGATGCATATGCAATACCGGATGTGAAGACTCTTGAAAAGAGCAGTATTATAAAAAAAGTGATGACAGATATCGGAAAGAATCTGGAAGATACAAAGAATCTGCTCACATATGCGGAGTCTGTAGCACTAAGTCCGGACGGACCGGCTGTATATGAGACAACACTGGAGAAAGATCTGCAGGTAATAGAGAATCTTTGTGGTATAACATCTTATGAGAAACTGGGTGAAGAAATTCAAAATGTAAAATGGGCAAGAATTGCAACAAACAAAGATAAGACTGTTTCGGAGGAAAAAATCAATCTGGTAAAAGATATCCGGGAACTGGTAAAAGGAATCATAAAGAATATAAAAACGCAGTATTTTTATGAAAGTCCACAGGAACTGGTAAATGACCTGACGTTATGTATGCCTGCGATGGAAGAACTGGCAGATCTGGTCCGGATTTTTGCAAATAGATTTGAAGAACAGAAACGCGCGCAGAATATGATCGATTTTTCGGACATGGAACAATATGCGCTCAGAATTCTGACGCAGAAGACAGATGATGGATTTATTCCGTCTAAAATAGCAGAGGAATACCAGAAGCAGTTTCAGGAAATTATGATCGATGAATATCAGGACAGTAACCTGATACAAGAAGCAATCCTTACCAGTGTGTCGACGTGCAGAAGTGGAAGATATAATATATTTATGGTTGGTGACGTAAAACAGAGTATTTACAGATTCCGTCTGTCGAGACCGGAATTATTCCTGGAGAAATTTCATACTTATAATATAGAAGAAAGTCAGACGCAGAGAATTGATCTTCACAAGAATTTCCGAAGCCGGAAAGAGGTGCTGGAAAGTGCAAATGCCATATTCAGGCAGATCATGACGGAAAAACTGGGAGGGATTGTCTATGATGATCAGGCGGCACTTTACCCGGGAGCAGAATATCCGGAGAATGAGAACCTGGAGACAGAAGTCCTGATTATGGATAGTAATCTTGATGGATTTAAGGAAGTAGAATCCGATAGTGATAATGGGGAGAATGCGGATGAAGATGGGATTTCTTCAGAGAGGGAACTGGAAGCGCGGATGATCGCAATGCGTATCAGGGAACTTTTAAAATCGCAGAAGGTCACGGATAAAGAAACAGGAGAACTTCGGAATGTCCGTTATTCAGATATTGTGATTCTGACAAGGAGCATCAAAGGATTTGCCGATGTATTCACGGAAGTTCTGAACCGGGAAGGGATTCCGACTTATGCCGGAACGAGTGAAGGATATTTTAAAACACAGGAGATTGGAGTGGTTCTGGATTATTTAAAAGTTCTGGATAACCGCAGACAGGATATTCCATTGGCGGCAGTCCTTCGTTCTGCATTTGCATTCCTTACGGAAGAAGAACTTGCGCATATCCGGTGCGAATATCCGGATGTTCCATTTTATGAAAGTGTAGCGAAGTATAGAGAAGATGGAAGCGAAGAAGTTATCAGAAGAAAACTTAAGTACTGTCTGGGACAGATGGATGAATTCAGGAAGATTGTGCCTTATACGCCGATGCATGAACTTTTGTGGAAGATACTGGATATAACGGGATATGGAGATTATGTGGCATCTATGCCAGGTGGTGTGCAGAGAAAGGCGAATCTGGATATGCTGGTTGAAAAGGCGAGGGCATATGAGTCAACCAGTTATAAAGGTCTGTTTCATTTTGTACGCTATATAGAACAGCTTCAGAAATACGATGTGGATTATGGAGAGGCAAGCATAGAAGACGAACATTCCGATACAGTGCGGGTAATGACGATCCATAAAAGTAAAGGACTGGAATTCCCTGTTGTGATCGTGGCAGGTATGGGAAAACGCTTCAATATGCAGGATGCAAGAAGCGCAGTAGCACTTCATGCTGGCATGGGAGTCGGACTGGATGCTGTAAATCTGGAATATCGGACCAAAATTCCAAGTATTATTAAGAAGGTAATCCAGAAAGAAGAGGTATTAGAAAGTCTTGGCGAGGAATTGCGTGTATTATATGTAGCTTTGACCAGGGCGAAAGAAAAGCTCATCATTACGGGAACACTTTCGGATCCGAAAAAAAAGATTGCAGATACCCGTATGTTTGGAGCAAATACAGGACGAGAATTGTCATTTGCACAACTTAGCCATGCATCAACATATTGGGACTGGATATTACCGGCGGTCCTTCGATGCGGTGAAGAAGAACCATTGAGGCTTCAGATCCTGCAGATAGAGGATGTGGTAAAAGAAAGTTTTGAAGAAGAGGGAAAAAGTGAACTTTCCAGAGCACTTCTTAAGAACTGGAATACAGACGAGATATATGAACCGGAGATGCATCGTATGATAAAGGATCAGTTTGCATTTGTGTATCCATACGAACAGAGCAGTACGAGAAAGCTGAAATTTACTGTCACAGAATTAAAAAAACGTGCATATGAGATTGCACAGGATGGTGGTTCAGAAGAGATCGATGAGCAGGGAGAACTCTTGTATGAAGAACCAGAGGCTGTTCCGCTTCTTCCGAGATTTATGCAGGAAGAAGAAGTCCTGACAGGTGCACCGAGAGGAACGGCGTATCACAGAGTGATGGAACTTCTGGATTTTGAAAGAATGGAAGCAATCAGAAAAGAAGCCGGTGAGAAAAAATCGGCATGGAAAACAGGCTTTATAAACTGGCTGGATGATCAGGTACATCAGGGTAGAATAGAAGAAGATGCGGCAAAATGTATCTGGGCAGAGGATATTCTCGGATTTTTGAACAGTAATCAGGGACAAAGAATGCAAAAAGCGGCGGAAAATCAGAAACTCTGGCGTGAACAGCCTTTTGTGCTGGGAATAGATGCAAAAGAATTGTATCCGGAGGAAGAAGAAGGCGAACTGATTCTGGTACAGGGAATTATTGATGCTTATTATGAAGAAAAAGATGGTCTGGTGGTGCTGGATTATAAGACAGATAAAGTAAGCTGCGGGGAAGAACTGGCGGAGAAATATCAGGAACAGCTTAAGTATTATGCGAAGGCCCTGGAGCAGATGACAGGAAAAAAAGTAAAAGAGAAGATTATATATTCTTTTACGTTAAAAAAAGAAATTTATATCAAATAGTAAAAACAAAGGTGTATGTGAAGAAAAGCATGTCGGATTATCGATATGCTTTTTTGTATACCAAAGTATGTAAAAGAAGGTGCCGGGGGCAGGCATTTGCAGATGTATGATATCTTACATTTTTGTAACATAAACAATATATGTTGACACACTATATTATACGTCATATAATATATGCAAAGAAATAGCATTGAACAAGAAACCGAAAGGGAGTGAGTACATGGTTTTTAATACGGGTGCAGCCCTGCTGGATGCAATTGTGCTGGCAGTTGTATCCAGAGAAGAGGAAGGTACTTACGGATATAAGATCACACAGGACGTAAGGAAAGCAATCGATGTGTCGGAATCAACATTATATCCGGTGCTGCGAAGGCTGCAGAAAGGGGAATATCTGGAAGTTTATGACCGGCAGTATGATGGAAGAAACCGGCGTTATTATAAAGTAACAGAGAGTGGAAGAAATCAGCTGGCTATGTATCAGAAGGAATGGAAAGAATATTCCGGAAAGATCAGTGAATTATTTGAGGGAGGGGTATTAGAATGAACCGAATAGAGTTTATGGAAAAGTTAGCAGGACTTTTACAGGACATTCCGGAAGAAGACAGAATCGATGCGTTGAAGTATTATAATGATTATTTTGATGATGCAGGATCAGAGAACGAGAAGAATGTGATAGAAGAACTGGAAAGCCCGGAAAAAGTGGCGGCAAAGATTAAAGCAGACAGAGAAGATCAGGAGGGTGGAAATCCAGCTCCAAAAGATGAAAATGTATATCAGGATAATGA
>ERZ808240.2330-NODE-2330-length-21101-cov-4.273116_pt1 | contig 21101 bp, 20 predicted proteins | sample MGYA00521084_ERZ808240 | MGnify/ENA primary metagenome ERZ808240 (study PRJEB31516, sample SAMN03275571) | gut metagenome | biome: mammalia-associated habitat; material: feces | host: Papio cynocephalus | place: Kenya | collected 2012-08-06 ...
AGAATAGCGCGCTGCCGAGCTCTTTTCTTTTTTGGGCCCCCATCGGGGGCCTTTTGCGTATAAGGATTGAAATCTGCCTTTTTTGCCACTTCCCATGCCCAGGTTTTATGGCTGACGCTGATTTTTGGTTTTATTCGTTCTTTTCATCCTTCTTTTCCACCTAAAGACGGCAAGCTCGACGCCGCCGTTGGTCGCGCCACGCCGACCGGCAAGAAGAGGGCAATCCGCCTCCAGATCGGGATAGAGGACGAATCAGAGCCTTCGATTAGGCCGCATGCGTGAAGCTGAAGCTCGGCTTCCTCGGCAGCCGCATCATGCTCTTTTCCCGCCCCACCCAAGAGCTCTTGACACTTGGGAGCCTCCAGATCCCTAATCCTGTCCCCTCCTTTCATAAAGCCCCCCTTATGAAGAGGGGGCTTTTTTAGTGGAAGAAGGACGCAAAAGGGTTAAAATGTCACGGCTAGGAGCAAGATTATGAATCTCATCGACGATTTGAATTATCGCGGACTCATCCAGCAATATTCCAACGAAGAATCCGTGAAGCGGCTATTGGACAGCAAAACGACGGTTTACTGCGGCTTCGACCCGAGCGCCGGATCGATGCATTTGGGCAATTACGTCATGATTTCCCTGCTCAAACGCTTCCAACGCGCCGGGCACCGCGTGGTCGCCCTGGTCGGCGGCGCCACCGGGATGATCGGCGATCCCAGCGGCAAGTCCTCGGAGAGGAACCTCCAAACCAAGGAAACCCTGGAAAAGAACACCGCCTCCATCAAGGCCCAGTTGGAACGCTACATCGATCTGAGCGATCCGGAGAAAGGCATCCTCGTCTCCAACTACGAATGGCTGGGGAGTCTTTCCATGATCGATTTCCTCCGCGATTACGGGAAGTATTTCTCCATCAATTACATGCTTTCCAAGGAAATCGTGAAATCGCGTTTGGAGGCCGGGATTTCCTTCACCGAATTCGCCTATCAAATCCTCCAAAGCATCGATTTCTACCACCTCCATCACGAATATGGGGTCAGCATGCAGATCGGCGGGAACGATCAATGGGGGAACCTCACCTCCGGCCTTGAGCTCATCCGCAAAATCGATGGGGAAGGGGAGGAGGTCGAATGCATGACCGCCAAGCTCCTCTTGCGAAGCGATGGAAAGAAATTCGGGAAATCGGAGAAAGGGGCTTTGTTCCTCGATGGCAAGCTCACTTCCCCCTATGCCCTTTACCAGTACTTCATGAACGTCACCGATGAGGATGCGATCCGCTTCCTGAAAGTCTTCTCCTTCCTGCCCCAGGAGGAAATCGAGGAAATCGCCCGCGACCACTTCGCCAACCCCGGCGCCCGCATCGGCCAGAAGAAAGTCGCCTACGAAGTGACCAAAGACATCCATGGGGAGGAGGCGGCCAAAGAAGCCATCGCCATGACCGAGGCCCTCTTCAAAGGCGATGTGCGTTCCTTGAAGGAAGAGGAGATCGAGCAAGTCTTCGATACCAAAACCCATTTGGAGGAAGGCATCCTCCTCGAAGACGCTTTGATCGCCCTGGGGTTAGCCAGCAGCAAACGCGAGGCCCGCACCTTCCTACAGGGGAACTCAGTGCTCCTCAACGGGGAAAAAGCAACCGATCCAAAGCTCCCCCTTAGCAAGGACAACGCCCTTTACGGCCGCTACCTGATCCTCCGAAGAGGAAAGAAAAACTACGCCTTGGGAGAGTTCTGATGGAAAAGAAAAAACTCGATGACCTGACCAAAGCCAAGCTCATCTATTCCGGTGAGCTGCTGCTGTTTGCTCTCGTCTTCGCCGTGTTGGGGATCCTCTTCCTATTGGGGGTCATCTCCCCAAGCGACTGGAAGAAGTGGCTTGTTCTCGTCGGGGGGAGTTTGGGTTCCGTTTGGTGCTTCGTCGACTTCGCTTGGATTTTGGCTTCCCCGAAGCGAAAGGCCAAAAACAGTCTGATCGATAAGATCCTCCTTTTGCCCAGCGCAGCCGTCTCCTTGGGCTTCAACGTGTTCTTTTGGATCAAGATGATCCCCTTCCATTCCGACTACGACTCCCTCTTCGCCGCCTTCCTGGGTTCCATCCTCCTTTATTTCTCCTTGGTCTACCTGTTCGAATGCTTCTACCATTGGAAGCATCCCGTCCCGGGGTTGCTGGAAGAGGAGAAGAAAGAGGAAGAAGCTTCTTCTCCGGAACAAAAATAAGAAAGGTGGCCAACCTTCCCCTTCGGCCATTCCATTGCGAAAAAACCGGGAGGAATCCCGGTTTTTGTTTGCTACTTTCTTCGGATTAGAGCTTGCGGTTGTAGAACTCAATGATCTGGCTCTCTTGGATGTCGGAGGGCAATTCATTGCGTTCGGGCAAACGGACGAAGGTTCCTTCGCACTTCTCGGCGTCGACTTTGACGTAGCCGACGGAAGCGGGCTTGGAATCAAGGGCCTCTTTGACGACCTTGAGGGGGCTGTCGCCCTTGAAGGTGATGACGTCGTTGACCGAGCAGAGGTAGGAGGGGATGTCGACCTTCTTGCCGTTGACGAGCACGTGGCCGTGGTTGACGAGCTGTCGAGCCCCGGCGCGGGTGCGGGAGAATCCCATGCGGTAGACGAGGTTGTCCAAACGGGATTCGAGGATGCGGAAGAAGGCGAGGCCGGTGACGGTTTCCTTGTCGGATTTGGCAAGGAGGAAGAGGCGGCGGAACTGACGCTCATTCACCCCATAAAGGCTGCGGAGCTTCTGCTTCTCAAGGAGCTGAGTTCCATATTCGGACGGCTTCCTTTTTCGATCTTGGCCATGCTGGCCTGGGCCATAGGCCCTTTTCTTGAGCTCATCCCCGGTCTCAAGGACGGAGAAATTGAGGTGACGGGATTTTTTCCACGTCGAATTGGTGTACCTGGACATTATTTCATGTCTCCTTTCTTTGCGCTGCAAAGTCGAGAGTGCCTCCTCCATCTCCCCGGGTGTCGGAAGGTTTCGGCCCCGTAGCAGGAAGGCTTACTTTTTTCTTGATCCGACGTCAGGCGGGAGCGTAGCGGCATGCTGCTTTTCACGCATACGCGATTATATAGAAGGAAAAGGGCTAATTCAATGGGAATTTCACGTTCCCGTTGGCCTGGCGCATTGTAAAAAAGGCTGCCCGGCTTTAAGATTGCCCCGTGAGAAAGAAAACCCCCATCGAAAAAAACCGGATGATCCACGCCTCTGAGCTGAGCCGCACTTTCCGGACCGCTTCGACGGAAGTCCGCGCCCTGAAAGGCGTGAGCTTCGACATTTACGAAAGCGAATTCACATTGATATTGGGCCCTAGCGGATCGGGCAAGACGACGCTGCTCAACATCCTCGGCGGCATGGATGCCCCGACGTCCGGAGAACTCATCGTCGGGGAGACCCACGTCGAGGAACTCAGCAAGAAGCAGCGGTGTGATTTCCGCCGGAATGAAGTCGGGTTCGTTTTCCAGTTCTACAACCTCATGCCGAACCTGACGGCTTTGGAAAACGTCGAGCTCGCCAGCGAACTGTGCAAAGACGCCCTTCCCGCGAAGGAATCATTGGAGAAAGTCGGCCTTTCCGACCGCATGTCATCCTTCCCCGGGCAGCTTTCCGGCGGGGAGCAGCAGCGCGTCTCCATCGCCCGGGCCTTAGCCAAAAACGCGAAGCTCCTCCTCTGCGATGAGCCCACGGGGGCTTTGGATTACAAAACCGGAAAATCCATCCTCAGGCTGCTCTTCGACGCCGCGCACAAGCACGGGAAGACCGTGGTCGTCGTTACCCATAACAGCGCCATCGCGCCCATGGCAGATTGCGTCATCCATCTGCGATCCGGATCCATCCAATCCATCCAAAGGAACCCTTCCCCGACTCCGGTGAAGGAAATCGAGTGGTGAAGCATGAGAAAGGATTCCGTCTCTTCTTTCCGCAGCCTCGGCCAAAACTGGTCCAAGCTTTTGGCGATGACTTTGATCGTGGCCCTGAGCTTCGCCTTCATCTTCGGCATCTCCATCACCCCGGATAAGGTGAAGGACTCAATGGACGCTTCTTTGAAGCGGAACCGCATCTCCGACTTCAATGTGAAATCCTTGTCGCAAGACGGCTTCTCGGAAGAAGAGAAGGCGGCCCTCTCGGAGCAGGAAGGATGCCACGTCGAATACGCCTTTTGCCTTGACAGCGCATCGCTTTCCGCTTCCCTCAGCTTCTATGAGCTGCTCGACGGATTCGGTCCAACCGCTTTGAAGAAGCAGGACTTGACCCAAGAGCAAGCCGATTACCTTATCCGCTTGGCCAAAGTCCTTTTGCCCGATCAAAAGAACCTCCTTTCCTTTTCCCCCGCTTTGATGGGGGAGGGGAACCTTCGCCTTTTCGCCTTCCCAGATGGGAAAGGGGACGAGGTGAATGCTTTCAACCTCGTGGAGGGGAGGATGCCCATCGGCGAGAGCGAAATTGCCATCGACGCCTTGTACCGAAAAGAAAACGTGGGGGACGTGGTATCTGTTTTCGGCAAGGAATACCAAATCGTCGGGGCGGTGAAGAACCCCCTTTATTACGGTCGCAACGGCGAGCCTGACCTCATTGAGAAAGAGAAGCTCAACGCGATCTATTATTACAACGGCAAATTCGCGAAGGCCCCTTCCCTCGACTCCCTGCTCCAGGACGGCCTGAAGAATTACATCGAAACCAACGCCTCCGCCCTCCCCGAATCCGTCCGCGCCCAATTGGAGCAGTCCTTCTCCGACATCCATTACTCCTTCCCCGAATCCACAGATGCCTTCCTTTTCTTCCCGGAAAGAGACGCCTATGGCCTTTATTCTTCCGGCTACGAAAGCTTTTTGCGCGAAAAGCAAGAAAGCTTGAAGGACTCCCTCCCCAACGCGGAGATCCTGACCGCCGAGCAAACCTATTCCCGGACCCTTTTGATGACGTCCTGCCAAAAGATGGACGCCATCTGCTATATCCTCCCCGTTTTCTTCCTCGCCGTTTCCGGGCTCGTCGTTTCCATCTCCATGAGCCGCCTGATCGAAGAGGAAAGGACGCAGATCGCCTGCCTTTCTTCCTTGGGCTACACCCCTTTCCGCATCGGCCAACGCTTTTATTTCCAGGCCTTGACTTCCACTTTGACCGGCATCGCCCTGGGCCTTGGCGCCGGATACCATTTCGTTTTCCCTCTCATCTTCGAAGCGTTCAACTACATCCTGCTTCTCCCTTCCGCCCTTTCCCCTTTGTTCCATCCATCCCTGACCATCGTCAGCGCCTGCGCCATGCTCGCTTTGATCCTGATCCTGACCTTCGTCCAATTGAAGCAGACCCTTCGCCCCCTCCCCGCGGAGCTCTTGCTGCCTCCCTCCCCGATCCAAGGAAGCAAAACCAAGATGGAGAAAGCCTTCTTTTGGAAGAAACTCCCGTTCCGCTTCAAAAGCACATTCCGCAATCTGGTCCGCTTCAAGAAAAGGGTTTGGATGACCGTCCTCTCGGTCGGGGGCAGCACGGCCATCGTCTTCGCCGGCTTCGCGCTGTTGAACATCGTCTCCTCTTTGGAAGCGGGGGAGGCTGGAGCCGTCGCAAAATCCATCGTCCCCGTTGCTTACTTTTTGATCCTTTTCGCCATTCTCCTCTCCGCTTTGGTGCTTTATAACCTGATGAACATGTCCATCACGGAGAGAAGCCGCGAGCTCGCCACCTTGGAGGTGTTGGGATACCACGACAAAGAAACCGTCTTCTACCTTTATCGGGAAATCGCCTTCATGACCCTGCTCGGCATCCTCTTCGGAATTCCTTTGGGCCTTGGCATCATGGAAATCGTCGTTTTGTATTTGAACTTCGGCTCCTTGGCCGACATCGCGTGGTATTCCTACTTGCTTCCCGTCGGCATCATGGTCTTCTTCGCCGCGTTGGTCGACCTCCTCTTGCTCCCGAAGATCAAGAAAATCGACATGATCTCCTCTTTGAAGTCGCTCGATTGAAAACCTGTTTCACTTTTTCTTAGAAAAAGAGAAAACCCACGCTCCCTCCATGGTAAAATAAGTTTCGTATGGAACTTGTTTGGATCATTTTGCTTGTCGTGGCCGGCTGCTTGGCCGCCGCCGGAATCGCCTTATTGCTTTACTTCACCCTTTTCCGCCACATGTGGGCCAAAAAGCAGGTGAGGGAGCTTTCCCGGCGTTTCGAATACCTTCATGCGCTCCTTTTTGGTCAGGACTCCCAATATATCAAACGGATTGAGAACATCTCGATGACCAACCTGCTTTACGTCAACACCCACGTTGAGTTCAAAAAGCGCTTCAAGGAAGTCCGCGACCAAGCCGATTCCACCGCCCAAAGCGTCATCAACGACCTCAAAGACCTCCTCTCGGAGCACAAATACCGCGTTTTGAAGGAAAAGATCCCTCAAGCCAAAAAAACCATGGCCTATTACGACGAGCAGGTCAATCGGCTGAATTCGGATTTGCTCACGGTCATCAAACCAGAGGAAGATTGCCGCCAGGAATCGCTGCTCTTGAAGGAAAACCTCCGCAAAATCAAGCAGGATTACTACGTCAAGCAGGCCGATCTCACCTTGGTTTCGGATTCCTTCGAGAAAATCTTCCAAAACCTGGATGGCAAATTCAAGGAGTTCGAATCCTACGTTGAAAGCGCCCAATACAGCGAAGCATCCACTATGCTCCCCCTCATCGACGGGGTCCTGAAGCAGCTTTCCAAAGCCCTCTCCGACATGCCCAACCTCTGCGTCACCATCCAAAACGTTATCCCCGACAAGCTCAATTCCCTCGAGAACCGATTCGATGAACTCACCAAGGCCGGCTATCCCCTCCATCATCTCCTTTTCCGCTCCAGCATCGATGAGATGCGCGCTCAGCTGGACGGGATCGCCAAAAAGGTCCAAGAATTCGAACTCTCCGGGGTCCAGCAGGAGCTTGACGGCATTTTGGCCAAAGTCGACGAGTACTTCGACGCGTTCGAAAAAGAGAAGAACGCCCGCCTCCAGTTCGAGTCCGGATGCGATGGGGTTTACCGCGAATCCTCGGAAATCGAAAAGAAATACATCCGCCTTTGCAACGCCCTTCCCGACGTCCGCAAGATCTTCGTGATCTCCGACCAGGAGCAGGCCCGCCTCGACGACATCAAGAACCAAATCAACAAAGCCGGCGCCACCAAGCGCAGCCTCGACACCTTCATCCACTCCAACACCAAGCAGCCCTACACCATCCTTTTGGAGAAAATGGACATCCTGAAAGAGGAATCGGAGAAATCCGACTCGGCCATCGACGAATTCAACCAGTACCTGTTCTCGCTGAAGAAGGATACCGACGACGCCTACCAATCGATCGGGAAGTATTATTTCCAACTCGCTCAAGAAGAGGCTTTGGTGCGGGGAATCGCATTGGAACCCGTTTCTTCCTCTTTCCAGCCGACCTTCGATCGCCTGCACGAGGTGATCGATTCGATCTACAAACTCTTCTCCTCCCAGCCGATCGATGTGGAGAAGGTCAACGCCTTGGCCACCGAACTTCGCGGGAGCGGGGATAAGCTGAGCAACGACCTCAAAGTCCTCTGCAACCAGAAAGAGCTCGCCGAGGCCGGCATCCTCTACGCCAACCGCAGCCGCGACCGCTTCTCCGATCTCTCCGCCTCCCTCTCTCAGGCGGAAGAGCTTTATTTCCAAGGCAAATTCGGCGCCTCCTACCAAGAGGCAACCAACGCGATCAAGCGCCTGCGGGGCGAATAAGATGGTGTATTTGGATTCCGCCGCCACAAGCAAGCCTTACCCTGAGGCGCTTGAGGAGTTTTCCAAAGTGAGCCTCGGCTCTTTTGGGAACCCGAGCTCCCTCCATCGCTTCGGCTACGCCTCCAAGAAGATCCTGGAGGATTCGAGGGCGAAAGTCCTTTCTCTTTTAGGGCTTTCCTCCACCCATCAATGCATCTTCCTATCCGGTGCCAGCGAAGCCAATTCCATGGCCATCAAATCCATCGCTTGGCAATACGCTTCCCGCGGCAGGAAAATGATCACCAGCTCGGTGGAACACCCCTCCGTGACCAACGCCTTTCTGCAATGCCAAGCCCTCTTCCATTTCGATCCCGTCTTTTTGCCGGTCAACCAAGACGGCTATGTATCCCCGGAGACGCTGGAAAGGAATCTGGACAAAAACACGATCCTGGCCTCTTTGATGGAAGTGAACAACGAAACCGGGGCCATCTTCCCCATCGGGGAATACGCCTCGATTTTGAAGAAGTATCCGAAATGTCTCTTCCACGTCGACGCCACCCAAGGAATCGGGAAGACCGACTGCGATTATTCCAAGGCCGACCTCATTTCCTTCTCCGCCCACAAAATCGGCGGAATCAAAGGAAGCGGGGCGCTCCTGTATCGGAAATCCCTGCGCTTTGCGCCTTTGATCTCCGGCGGGGAGCAGGAATTCGGCTATCGGGCCGGGACCGTCTCCGTCGCCGCGGCCTCCTCCCTTGCCACATCCTTGGGCATCACCCTTGCAAGGAAGAAGCAGAGCTGGGAGATAGTCTCCTCCCTTTGCCAAGCCTTGGAAAAGGGCTTGCTTCAAACCGGGGAGATCTCCTTGAATTCCCCTTCGGGCCATAGTCCCTATGTTTGCAACTTCTCCCTCCTCCATCACAAAGCCTCCGTCGTGGTGGAAGCCCTCTCCGAAAAAGGGATCTACGTCTCCTCCGTCTCGGCCTGCTCGTCCAAAGCCGAACCCATTTCCCGCGTCTTGCTCTCGATGGGGAAAACGGAAAGGAACGCCGCCAATTCGATCCGCGTCTCCTTCTCCCCCGATTCGACCCTGGAAGACGTAAACGCCTTCCTCTCCGCCTTCTTCACGATTCTAAGCGAGGTCAAACCCCTATGAACTATGACTATTTGATGATCCATTACGGCGAGCTTTCCACCAAAGGCAACAACCGCAAACAATTCATCCAGGCGCTTCTGCACAACGTGAGGAATGCCCTAAAGCCTTTTCCGGTCGAATGCAAAGGCGACCATGACCACATCTTCGTCTCCCTCTCCGGCAAAGACTACCGTCCGATTCTTTCTCGCCTTCAGGACGTATCCGGCATCCAAAAAATCTCGTTGGTTGCCAAAAGCGGGAAGGGCATCGAGGAGTTGAAGGAAAACGCCTGTGAGCTTCTTTCCTTGGAAAAGGGAAACACCTTCAAAGTCGAGGTCAAGCGCACCGACAAATCCTATCCCTTGGATTCCTACCAAATCGCCGTCGCCCTCGGAGACGCGGTTTTGGATTCCCACCCCGAGCTTTCCGTCGACGTCCATAACCCCGACATCACCCTCCGCGTCCAAGTCCGAAAAGAAGGCGCCAACCTTTCTTGCCACGATTTCCCCGGCATCGGGGGCTACCCCATGGGCATGAACGGAAAAGTCACGATGCTTCTATCCGGAGGAATCGATTCCCCCGTCGCCGCCTATTCCCTCATGAGGAGGGGCGTCAAAGTCGAATGCCTGCATTTCGCCGCTCCGCCCTATACCTCGGAAGCCGTTTTGGACAAGCTCAAAGACCTGCTGAAGAAGCTCAACCTCTACCAGTCCGACATCAAGCTGGAAGTCGTTCCTTTCACGGATCTGCAGCTTGCGATTTACAAAAACGTCCCCGAGCCCTATTGCATCACCATCATGCGAAGGATGATGCTCCGCATCGGCGAAGGCGTGGCAAGAAAAAACGGATGCCTGGCCCTCGCCACGGGCGAATCCATCGGCCAAGTCGCGAGCCAGACCCTCGCCTCCATGGCGGTCATCAACCAAGTCACCTCCTTCCCGATCATGCGGCCCCTTTGCTGCAGCGACAAACTGCAGATCATCGATACCTCGATCAAAATCGGTACCTACGACATCTCCATCCGCCCCTACGAGGATTGCTGCACCATCTTCAAGCCCAAGAAACCCAAAACCAAGCCTCGCTTGGACGAAGCGGAGGAATATGAGAAGCGGTGGGATTGGCGTTCCCAAGTCGACCAATGCATCGCAAACACCCAAAAAATCTACCTAAGCGAAGGCGAGGAGGTCTTCGCCAAAACCACGGAGGAGAAAAGGGAATGAAGAACGAAGGCGAAATCAAAGTGAGCCTATCTGAGGAGGCTCTTTCCTCGGCTCGTCCTGAAACCAGGGAAAGCCTATCCCAAGGAAGAGAGGAACCGCCCCTTTACGAAATCCCGTCCTTCCGTTTGCCTTCGACCTACTCCTATGCCTTCGGCGTCGCCTACACCTCCGCCCCGGCTTTCTATTATCTCTTCCCCATCCTTTTCGCCTTCTTCGCCCTTTTTGCTTTCCTTTTCCTCCCCTCCGCGGTTGAGCTTTCGATCGCCTTCTTCGCCTTCGCCTTCTTCGCCCTCCTTGCTTCCTCGCTCTTCTACGTCTTCCTTCCGCTATTGATGAGGTCGCGCCTAAGAAGGGTCCAGCCGATCAAGGCGAGGTTCTATTCCGACCATTGCGAATTCGTCAATGCGGTGGCGACTCCGAAGGAAGCCCTTGGCGAAGTCGCCTTCTCCGTCCCTTATCCGAACCTAAGGAAAATCCGGAACACCGAATCGACCCTTTTCATCCTTTTCCTCTTCCAAGGGAAAAGGAACGTGATCGGGATCGAGAAAAGCGCGATGCCGGACGGGGTGCTCGACTTCATCCTGTCGAAGAAGAAGTAGGGGTGAACAAGCGAGGCGGGGGCAAATCGCCCCCGCTTTTTCTGCATGAAAAAAGCCCCCCCTTCCGGGAGGCTAGGAAGCGCGTTGCTTATTCGGCGATGGCTTTTTTGGCGGTCTCGACCAAGCCGGAGAAGGCCTTGGGATCGTTGATGGCGATCTCGGCGAGCATCTTGCGGTTGATCTCGATGTTGCTCTTCTTAAGCCCGTTCATGAAGCGGGAATAGGAAATGTTGTTGACGCGGCAAGCGGCGTTGATCCTCTTGATCCAGAGCTTGCGGAAATCGCGCTTGATCAAGCGGCGGGAAACGTAAGCGTAGCGGAGGGAGTGGCAAACCTGCTCCTTCGCGGTTTTGAACAAAAGGTGCTTGGAACCGAAATAGCCTTCGGCGCGCTTAAGGACCTTTTTACGACGGGCACGGGTAACGGTGCCACCTTTGACTCTAGCCATGGTATTTTCTTCCTCCTATCACTTAGAGATCATGAACTTGATCCGCTTGTAGTCGGTGCGGCCAAGGATGCCAGCGCCGCGGAGCTGGCGCGACTGCTTGGGGGTTTTGTACGGAGCGTGGTGCCCTTTGAACGGGTGAACGTATTTGATCTTTCCGGTGCCCGTGACTTTGATGCGCTTCATCAAGGCGCGATTCGATTTCATCTTCGGCATTTGAGGTTTCCTCCTATTTCTTCTTTTTGGCGACGATGGCGGAGAAGCATTTGCCTTCCCAGAAAGCGGGTTTGGCGAATTGGACATCTCCATTCTCCTGAAGGATTGCGACGAATTTGTTAAGCAGCGCTTCCCCGAGGTCCTTGTGGGCCATTTCCCTGCCCTTTAGGATCACACGGATGTTCACTTTGTCGCCGTCTTCCAGGAATTCCTTGGCTTTCTTGGCTTTGGTCTGGATGTCGTGCTCCCCAATGGCGATGTGGAGCTGGACTTCCTTCAGTTCGGCCTGCTTGGAATTCTTCTTGAGCTCACGATCCTTCTTCTGCTGCTCGAAACGGTACTTGCCGTAATTGAGGATCTTGCAGACGGGCGGGTTGGCGTTGGGGGCGACGCAGAAGAGGTCGAGATTGTAGCTGGACGCGAGCATATTGGCTTCGCGGGAGCTCATCCTGCCTAGGTTCTGGCCTTCCGGGCCAATCACCATGACGACCGGATAACGGACGTGCTCGTTGATCGGATCGAAACGCTTTTGCGGACGGCGTTCTGGTTTGCTGAAATAGCGAATGGTTGCTTTCCTCCTTGGTCGAAAAACGGGGCCGCAGTTGGGTCCCGTGCAGTACTGATGTTTGCCTTCAGTAGTTTGGGCCAATTCCCAATGGGAATCTGGCGAGCGCGGGGAGCGACTGCTTTCTACGTCTATCGACGCGTGCAATTCTACCCTCCCCCATTTCTTACGTCAACCATCAACCGGAATTTTCGAAAACTCGCGAGGCGATAAAAGAACCAAGGCAAAGAAAGCCTTCTTCGATGATCTGGACCGATGTTCTCCGACGCGTTTGATTGAGAAAAGGCCGCTTTCAGGCAAAGAAAAGTTCCTTCCGCCAAAACACAAAGGCGCATTAAAAACCCCTTCTAGCAAAGAAGGGGATGCGTATTTGATGCTGCGTTGGTGGAGCAGCGGCGAATCGAGGCTCTCCCCGCTGTTTTGCGGATCCGCCTATTCAAGCGCCGCAATCAAATCATTTCTAAGAGCTTTTCTTTTTTGGATTGGAATTCCTCTTCGCTGATGATCCCCGCATCCAAGAGCTTTTTAAGCTTCGCAAGATCGTTCATCGCGTCTTTTTTGGGTTGAAGCGGAGCGCTCTTTTCAATTTCCTTTTGGATATATTGGGCGATTGCGGAAATGTTTTTCGAATGCAAACCGAAGGTGTAGAGGTTGGAGTTGCTGGAAATGATGTTCATGTGGGTCGAACCGTCTTCGTTGCTTATTAGGTCGATCGTGATTTTATCGCCATAAGTAAAGGCGGTCGCCCGATGATGCAGGCTGACCCGCGTCGTTTGATTGGCCAACTCCTTCGACCCCACGTAATCGATCCTCAAGCCCGCTTGCCTTATGTTCCGAAGAATGTCGAGCAGCCTATCTTTGGTCGTTTGGAATTCGAATTGCTGTGCGGTGGAAGACATATCAAGGCCTGTCGATCAAACTTTTGCGCTTCTGCTCGTATTCCTCTTCCGAGATCGCGCCCATGTCTTTGAGATCCTTCAACTGAAGTAATTCTTCGGTGATGTTTCCTTTGGGGGCGGGGGCTGCCTTTTGCTTCATCTCGTTTTCGATGATGCGAGAGGATGCTTCGTTTTTCGCAACGGCTTCCGTAGGATTATCATCGTCGGGATTCCAAATCAGATAGAAGATGCCGCCGACGACCCCACAGAAGAGGATGTTGCAAACGCCGATCCCAACCGATTTTTTGTTTTCTTTGATGCTCTTCGTTGCCAAGGCTAAGAAGAGGGAGGCCAGCAAAAACCAAACAAAGTAAAACACGGCATAGCCGAAGAAAACTGAGTTATATCTCGCGCCGAGGACGAGGTAGACGATTGTCGAAATCGCCGTGGAAACTACGGTGATGATGCCGAAGACTTTGGTTAGAATCGAAGCTGCTTTTTTCATTGTTTTTCTCCTTTTTAGCAGACTGGGGCAGATCGAATCGCTTCAGCGCGTTTCCCATACCCCTTGAAGGAAACACACGTAGCACAAAATCACAATAGGTTCGTTGGCATCCCTCCTTCTTCGATGGCCTCATTGTAACCGAGCGGGAAAAAGCGGAATTCAACAAGTGGGGAAAGGCGTTGAACAACGGAGGAACCCCGCTTGTTTAAAGAAAAAAGAGAGGGGGCGTCGATGCGCTTTCGGGTTTTGGAAGACGAGAAGAGGAAAAACCTCTTTGATGCAAAACCATATTGGGGGGCATCGTTTCCCCTCGATCCGCGCAACGCAAATTCGCTTGATTATGGGATCTGCGATTCTGAAAACAAACGGGGACAATGGCTGAGCCGACCGTTTGAAATGATTCGACCCTACCAGTTAAGCAAGGAAGATGGATAGTCGATGACGGCATCCTCGTCATAGCGTTTCTCTTTGTGATAATGGATGCTCGTGTTCGCGCTATCGAGGAAGGGGGAGCGGGAAATGAACTCGGCGGGGAGGGATTCACAGCCGTAGAAATCCACGGCGAGGCGATCGCTCCGCGGCGCGAAATACCCTTCCCTCGCCGTATCGGGAAGCAGGACGCGGTCCGCTTTGATGGTTTGGCCGCGGAGGGCGAGTGCCTTTCCGCGCGACATATCGAATTCCTCCACTTCCAAAGGCTGGTTCCGATCATCGAAGCAAACGCCGCCGTTTTCCATGACGAAGCGTTTGACCTTGCCAAATTTACCCCCCTCCAAGCGGACCAATGAGGTGCCGTAGAAGCGCATTTCCTCTTGGTCAAGGTCGGGCAGCTCCGCCGTCAGCATCGAATAGCTGACTTGGCCGGGGACGAAACGGAGGATTTTGCAGTCGCGGCTATGGATTGTGACCGTCCCCTGGATGCCATTGCCCAGCCGCAGTTCCCCCAAAACGCCGAAGCCATCGTTCCAAGAGGCGGGGACGCTTCTTGCGGCGTCGTTGAATTCGAAGGTGAACTCGCTTCCGCCCTCCAACCCATATTCCTTCAGCCTCAAGGGCTCAGCGTCGTTTTTGAAGGGGGTTCCGGAACGGAGATAGGTGACGTTAGGGCAGTTGAGGAAAGGGTTCGCCGCGAACCGGCTCGAGGAATCGAGCTCGGCGAAATCGACGCGCCGCAAAGCGTGCAGATTCTCGAAGCATGAGGCCTCTAGGCTTAAATGGGGCTGGTTGAAGGTCAAGGAAACGACCTGATTCAAATCCTTGATGGCGTGGGAGGCGATCCGGCTGATGGGATAGGTCCCCAAAGAGGACAGATCCAGCTCGGGCCATTCCCACTTTTTGACTTTCTTTACGACAGCTTCGCCGCCTTTCAATTCATAGTCGAAGAAGTCCGAAGCCAGCATCGGGGTGAGGGTGATGTCGAAATCGTCGTCATAGGTAAACGGCAGCGTGATTTGCCTCCCTCCTTCCGTCCAACCCAAAACGATGTCATCGGTTCCGATGGCAGAAGGCAATTCGCTCACTTCCGCCCCGAAGGTGACCTCTTGGGTGAGATCCGTCCCTTCGAAATGGATTCGGTAGGTCAGGGACTCATAGACCGCATGGAGGGATAGCGATTCTTCTTCCAACGGGTAATTCTCATCGAATTCGCGCCCCTTCGAATCTGCATAATAAAGGAATTTGTGGCCTTTTTTCGCGGGTACAGGGAGGGAGGAATAGGAATCGGCGGTATAGCCGAGGCAGGAAGCGCTTTCCTCCCCGTTTACTTCTCCGCCCGCGAAGTCCAAAAGGAGGTTCGAGCGGAATCGGGAGAACAGGGAATGGATGGTGAGGTCGGATTGGACGCAGTCGAAGCTTTCCTTCCAGCCCACAAAGCGGAAATCCCCTTGGTCTTCGACGGAGGAAGGGGCGATGGCCGGAGAAAGATAACGGGCTTTCGAGGTCCCCAGCACTTCGTCCCGATAGCCCAAGAACGTAACCGTGAAGGTCTTCTTGGAGAAGAAAGCCTGCAGGGCGATGTCGGCCTCGATCGGGGTATCCGCGTAACTGAAGTCCTCCCCGTCCAGCCAAGAGTAGACATAATCGTAATAAGGGGAGGTTGGATGGAAGCTTTCGAGGATGCTTCCTTTCTTCACCGTATAGGAATAGCTCAACGAGGCGATCGGCTGGAGATCGTCGATGTCAAATCCCTGGATCTGGACGCGGCAAGTCTGCTTCACCGCCGGGACATCGGATGAGGAAGCGTTGAGATTGAAGCGATGGGACGCGAAAGGGATCAGAATGCAGGCGGAGATCGCAATCGCGGATGAGACGGCAATCAAGGGCGTCATCCATCTGGCGCGACGAGGGGGGACGGGGGCGAGGGGCTTCTTTTCCCTGCCCAAGTACAGATCCGCGGGCTTATAGCCGAAGAGTTTGGACAATGCGATGAACTCATCGACCGAGGGGAGGGAAACGCCGCTGCACCATTTCTCCAGACGGGCGGAGGAGATGGACAGCCGCGCGGTGATCTTCGAAACGGCGTCCGGGTCTTTGCCGAGCTCCCTTTGGAGCAGGGAAGAGAAGGCGTCTTGGGCGAATGCTTCGTTTCGGTAGGAGGAGATGCTTCCCACGTCCATCGCGAAGAAGGATTCTGCGGACAGGTTCAAAACGCGGCAAAAGGAGTCGACCAAGCTCAGGTCGATTTTGACGATCCCCTTCTCGTAGCGGTAAATCGCCTGAGGGGTATAGCCAACGACGTCGCCGACCTCAGACAAAGTTAAGCCGAGTTGCTTTCGTCGAAATCCCAAAAACGTCCCAATGCCCATGTAAACATATTCTATACCAAAACCGATGGGGAAAAGGGCGCGATTTCGCAATCGTCAAAAGCTCGTTAAGCCGCGGAAAAGCGGCGATCAAGCCATTCTTTTCTCCCTTCGGCCGCTATTCGGCGCACTCCTTATTGGGCGTTCAGCAAAGCGTAGGAGATGGAGATGGCGTCTGCCAAAAATGCGCATCCGGAGAGGAAGAAAAGGGCAGCGTCCGCGGTTTGGATTTTCTTCCCGGCCGCCTTTGCGAAGGGATAGTAGAAGCAAGAGGAGAGGAAAATCCCCAAAAGGATCCCGATCCAATTGGCTTGGGCGCTTGCCTCCGCGGCGAACAAGGAACGCCCCTCCAAAATCAAAAAAACCTGAGCCGAGGCGGCAAAAACCAAAAAGAGCCCCATGAAGAGCCTCCCCCAAGGGCCTTCTTTCGACTTGAATTTGAAATAAAGAACGTAAAAAACCAAGAAAGGAACGAAGCTGACGATGCAACCGATCATGGGCAGGCTCATAGGACCCCCTTTCGGCAGTAACGCTGATTCCGATCGGTGGGGCAAAGGGGGTTGCTCATGGCGATTTTGCCGCGATCCAAAGCGGGGCGGAGATAATTCTTCTGCAGGCCGAGCCTGGATTTGAGCCCCAATAAAGCGCAAAGCTCGGAAGCCGAATAGAAACGCCCGATGGCCATCTTCGCAAGGAGCCGGTCCACCAAAGGGGAGGGGGCGGTCTGCTTTTGGCTTGCTTCTTTCAGCAAGGCGTTCACACTGGAGAGCACCAAGGTCAGCAAGCACTCGACGAAAGGCGCGTTGTCTTGCTTGGCACTGCTTTCCTCGAAGGCCTTCGCCAGCTTATCCTTTTGATAGAAAAGCGACTTCTCGATCTTCAAGGCATCCATCGAACGCCCGGCCTTGCCGAGCATCGTCTTGAACCAATAACGGGCCAAAAGCCCGTTTTGGCTGGAATAGGGAGCCAAAGCCATGACTTCGAAATACAGCAGGCAAGCCAAAGTGACCGGGGACATGACTTCTTTGTTCTTCTTTTCGAATTCGAAGAGGTTCTCCAAGAGCTTCCGGACTTTGTTGTAGGGGGGCAAAGGGTAGGAAACCCCCTCGATCTTCGAACTCTTCCTCATCGGAACCCCATCGGGATGAACCGCCTTTTCGAAACGTTCCAAGATCGAAGGGGAGTAGGGGTCTTCTTTCCCTAGACGCGAATAAAGATGGAACAAGGAAGTGGCCAAAGGGCAGGAAGGAAGATCCTCGCCTTTATTCAATGCCCGCATCTGAGAGGGGGTGAGGGTTATCCCTTCGCAAGCCAAGGTGAACTTGACCTCTTCGGCGTGACAGGAAGCATCGGGTTCCACCGTGCCGAGGCATGATAAGCGCCCGAGGCGGTAAGCGATGTCGCTGGAAAGGCGGAGGATGCTGTGATTGACGCTCATCGCCGAGCGATAGGGAGGCAAAGGGGAATTTGTAACCATAATTGTCTTTATTTTAGGTTCGATTGGGTTTGAACAAAAGAAAAAGAAGCTTATTTCCTTGCATATCGGCAGAAAAGAAAACCCCAGGATTCCTCCCGGGGCTGTTTTCTTGAGAATCCCTTAGTCGTTGAAGGGGTTTTCGTCTTTGCTTTCCTCATCGTCAGCGATGGGGGCGAAGATGTTGAGCTTGGCGATTTCCTCAAGCTTGGCATCGTAATTGAGTTCTTCCTGATTCATAACTTTTCCTCCCGCATTTCGTTCCGCTTCTTTTCCGGAACGCCAATACTTTAGTCCGAAAAACGGAAGAAAAAAGGCCTTTTTCCAGTGAAGCGCTTTCGTAAGCGTTTCCAGAAAACGCTTTCATAAAAACAATCGATGCCGAGCTGATTTTAAAGTGCTTTCAACGAACGATGAAAATATTTACATTGAATGGTTTTCCGTTTTTTTTCATAGAAAAGGCCCCTCTTTCAAGGGGCCTTTCTTGCGATGGTTGGGTTAGAATCGAGCCTTTTCGGCGATGTGCTTTTGGATGAGTTTCTCGAACTCTTCCTTGGAGACGGCGATCTGGTCCTTTTGCCCGTAAACGCGGTAGGTGAGGGAGGAGTTCTCCACTTCCTTGTCGCCGATGACGATGGAGTAGGGGACCTTCTCAACCTGGGCGTTGCGGATTTTATAGCCAAGCTTCTCGTTGGAATCGTCGATCTCGACGCGGACGTCCAGATCCTTCAATTCCTTTTCGATTTGCTTCGCGTATTCCAAGTGGCGGGAAAGGTTGACCGGGAGCAATTTGACCTGAACCGGGGCCAGCCAAGTCGGGAAGGCTCCGCCGTAGTTCTCAATCAAGATGCCGATGAAGCGCTCGATGGAGCCGAAGACGACGCGGTGGAGCATCACCGGCTCGATTTTGTTGCCGTTTTCGTCGATGTAGAAGCATCCGAAGCGGTGCGGCAAGTTGACGTCGAGCTGAATGGTCCCGCATTGCCAGGTGCGGCCCATCGAATCCTTGAGTTTGAAGTCGAGCTTCGGCCCATAGAAAGCCCCATCGCCCGGGTTGATTTGGTATTCGTGGCCCGAATCTTTGCATGCCTGGGCCAAAATCGCTTCGGACTGATCCCAGAAGGAAACCTCGCCGATGAAGTCGTCGGGGCGGGTTGAGAGGACGATCTTATAGGAAAGCCCGAAGACGCTGTAGACCTCGTCGAAGATGGCCATGATGCGCTTGACCTCGTCCTCGATTTGGTCGCGGCGGAGGATGATGTGGGCGTCGTCCTGGGTGAAGGCGCGGACGCGGAAGAGCCCGTTGAGGGCCCCGCTGGCCTCGTGGCGGTGGACATGCCCGAGCTCCGAGATGCGCATCGGCAGCTCCCGGTAACTGTGGATGCCATTTTTGTAAACCAGCATCGCGCCGGGGCAGTTCATCGGCTTGATGGCGTAGTCTTCTTCGTCCACCTTGGTGGTGTACATGTTGTCCTTGTAATGATCCCAGTGGCCGGAAGTCTCCCAAAGCTTGCGGGACATCATCGTCGGGGTCATGACCTCAAGGTAATCCGCTTTCGCGTGGAGCTTGCGCCAATAGTTCACCAGCTCATTCATCACGATCATCCCCTTGGGGAGGAAGAAAGGCATGCCCGGGGCGTAGTCGCTGAGCATGAACAGCCCCAGCTCTTTGCCGAGCTTCCTGTGGTCGTTGTCCTTCCTCTTCTGAAGGATCTCCAAATGCTCCTTCAGCGCCTCTTCGCTCGGGTAGCAGGTCGCGTAGATGCGGGTGAGCTGCTTGTTCTTGCTGTCGCCCCTCCAGTAAGCCCCAGCCACCGAAAGGAGCTTGAAATGCTTCAGATAGGAAGTGTTCGGCACGTGGGGCCCGCGGCAAAGGTCAACGAAATCGCCCTGCTTGTATAAGGAAATGGTCCCCTCAAGCTCTTTGATGTGCTCGACTTTGTAATGGTTGCTGGCGAAGACGCGCAAAGCCTCTTCCTGGGAAACCTCCTCCCTTTGGAAGGGGATGGCCTCCTTGGAGAGCTTCTTCATCTCCGCTTCGATCGCGGGGAAGTCTTTTTCGGTGATGACCCTGTCCCCGAAGTCCACGTCGTAATAGAAGCCCTCTTCGATGGCGGGGCCAAAGCCGAACAAGCATCCGGGATATAGGTGCATCAGCGCCTGCGCCATCAAATGGGAGCAGGAGTGGTTGAGCATCTCGAACCCATCCGGGTCCTCCGGCATGACGAAGCTGACCTCGCCCTCATGGACTTGGTCGTTCATGTCGAAGAGCTTTCCGCTTTGCCGAAAAGCCAACGCCTTGTTCTTCTTTTCCGGGTCAACGATCTTCGCCAAAGCGAAGCCGGTGATGGGGGATTCGACTTCGAATTCCTTTCCTTGGTAGACGACTTTCATGGAATGTCCTCCTAAACAAACAAAAGCGCCCTTCATAAGGACGCTTGGCTGCGCGGTACCACCTTACTTCACGGAGGGATCCCCCCGTGCTCTCTTCCCCCTTAACGCGGTGGGGTGCGCCCGAGTTGTTTCCCCGGGGGCTCGGGAGTGGTACTCCATGCGCCTATAGGCGCTTGAGCGTGTCTCCGTCAACGCGCCTTTATTCTAGGAGGGAAGGAGGGGAAGTCAAGACGGCGGACAAGATAATCCCCACTTCAAATCAGGCATTATCCGGGGCGCTCTCGCCCGCCTAATTTTGGCGAGGCTGCTGCGCATGCGATTCTGCCTTGCTTTTTAGTTCAAATCCCCGCCTCAAACGTAGAACCACTTCGGAAAAGATATATAAATACGATTTCCAAAAGTGGAGCGGCATATGGTTATTCAGCGCGATGCCTATTTGAACAAGTTGATTCGGAAAAAGAATAATGGGCTGATCAAAGTCATTACCGGCCTTAGAAGATGCGGCAAAAGCTATCTTCTTTTCCATCAGTTTTACGATTATTTAATTCAATGCGGCATCCATCCGGAGAACATCATAGCTTTGTCATTGGACGAGGATGAAAACGCGTCGCTCCGAAATCCGGACGAACTTTCGGCTTACTTGAAATCTTCCATCAAAAGCAAAGACGAAAGCTATTGCGTTTTGCTGGATGAGGCTCAGTCTGCCATCACGGAGCAGGAAAAGAAAGGACAAGAGCCCATCCGCCTTTACGGAATCTTAAATGGATTGCTTTCAAAGGGGAATGTCGACGTTTATGTTACGGGATCCAATTCAAAGTTTCTTTCATCCGAGTTTATGACGGAATTCCGGGGAAGGGGCGACGAAGTAAAGATATACCCCCTCACCTTCAAAGAGTTTTGTTCCGCTTATCCTGACAAGGACGTTTTGGAAGCTTGGGGGGGGAATACAGCCGGTATGGGGGGATGCCTTATTTGCTGTCACTGCAAAATGACGAGGACAAAGAGGATTATCTCGACCATTTAGTCAATCTGACTTATATCAAGGATGTCGTGGAAAGATACCATCTTCGGGGAGACGTCGTCCTTGACGCATTGTTCAGCATCCTCTCTTCATCAATCGGCTCCTTAACGAATCCGACCAAATTGGCAAACACGTTCAAATCCTATCAAATCCATGCA
>ERZ808240.2331-NODE-2331-length-21078-cov-5.198497_pt1 | contig 21078 bp, 11 predicted proteins | sample MGYA00521084_ERZ808240 | MGnify/ENA primary metagenome ERZ808240 (study PRJEB31516, sample SAMN03275571) | gut metagenome | biome: mammalia-associated habitat; material: feces | host: Papio cynocephalus | place: Kenya | collected 2012-08-06 ...
GCTCAGGCCATTGCCGGCGGTGCCACGCGCGACGAGGCTTTGGCGCCGTACTTGACCGACCAGGCGTTCGACGCCTGGTATGATGCGCTTGTTGCCAAGCTCAACGCCGCTGCATACGGCAACTAGATTTTGTCAGAATATGGGCCAGCCTGCGGGCGCGGCCCATTTTTGCTTGCGGCAAGAAGCCCGATGATGGGTTTTGCCGGGCCGAATAAGAAAGGGTGGCATGGGGCCGCTGAAGCGCAAAATATCGTTGGTGAAGGTGCTGCTTGTGGCGCTTCTGGCCGTGGTTGTGCTGCAAGGCGTGCTGCCGCTGGTCGCGCTTATGAACAGCGGTGCGAAGGAAACCCTCGAACAAAATGAAGTCGACCTCGATCGCCGCATGGTCGACAACCGCCAAGTTGCGCTTGAAAGCGAAATGACGAACCAGTGGGCCAACGTTGCGAACGAATCCGAGCCGATCAATGTCACCCTCGAGGAATTTCTCAACGAACGTGGGCTTTCCATTGACGAATTTCTTGCCGATTCGCAGGCGAAGGAAGACTTCGTTTCGAAGGTATATCCCACTCTGCTTGACTACACGCGCTACGACAATACAAGCGGGCTTTTCCTGGTATTGGGGAATGGATCAGACGTGTCGTCGCCCGATGAATTCACGGGCCTGTTCCTGCGCGATTCCGACCCCACGTCAAGGGTCGACAGCGATTCAGACTTGCTTTTGGAACGCGGTTCGGAAACGCTTGCCCGCGACAGCGAAATTGCCCTCGACTCAGGCTGGATGCCCCATTTCAGCTTGCAGGGCGCCGGCGCGCGCGAGACCGACGATTTCTTCTACGAGCCTTATAAGGCGGCGCTCGATTACCCCAATGTTTCGCCGAGCAAGCTGGGCTTTTGGTCTATGCCGTTCGTGTTGGAGAACAGCGCCGTAGACAATCACAAAATGATTTCCTATTCGCTGCCGCTTGAATACGACGGCCAGGTGTACGGCGTGCTGGGCATCGAGGTATCGACGGCCTATGTGCTGCAGACGTGTTTCTCGGTCGACGATTTGGCTATCAACAAAACGGCGGGTTATGCCATTGCCTATGCAAACGACGATGGCAGCTACGGCTTTATCGGCGGCACGGGCGTGCTGTTTTCAACGCTGCAGGCGTCGGGCGAAAACTTCCGCCTCAATGAAACGAATACGAGCGGTTTGTACCAAGTTGAAGGCGTTCAGCAAGGCGACCAGGGAATTTATGCGTCCATCGCGCCCATGACGCTGTACTCGTCGAACGTGCCCTACGAGCACACGAATTGGGTGGTGTGCGGTTTTGTCACGCACGATTCCATTTACGCGGTCGGCGACGATTTGTACAGCTCTATCGCAACCATCATTTTGCTGTGCGCGCTCATCGGCCTGTTCGCCACTATGGGCGTGGCTTACGGAGTATCGGCTCCCCTCAACCGTTTGGTGGCAAGCATCCGCGCAGGCCAGAAGAGCATGGAAGCATTCAGCACGTCGGTGGCCGAAATCGATGAGCTGCATAGGGTGATTACCCACCTTTCGAAGACCGAGATTGCTGCGCAAAATCGCCTGAACGAAGAAAAAGAGCGCTACCGACTGGCGGTTGAAAGCTCGAACGACGTATTCTTCACAATGTATGAGGGCAGCCAGACTATCGAGGTTGTGAACAGTGGGCGCTACGACCGCACCTGGCAGCTCGATGAGTTCTGGGCGGCTATCGAACGGCATTGCGCAGCGAAACGCACGCGGCGCGACTTTCAGGCCTTGCTCGATGCGAACGGCTTCGTCGACGAGGAAATTTGCATCCAATCTGACGACTATCCCGAGCCGCATTGGTACGAAATGAACGGCAAGGTTGTCGAATCGGGCAATGGAGAGCGCCGCTGCGTGGTGGGCTATGTCCGCGATATTCACGAACGAAAGATGCAAGAGCTCGCCCTCGAGGAAAGCAAGAGCCTCGACCCGGTAACCTCGCTGTATCGATCCGATTCGGGCAAAGGCAAGATTCGCGCATCGCGGGCCCAGTGCCCGACGGGCATCGTGGCCATGTTCGATATTTCACACTTCTCGGGCATCGTGCGCGATTACGGCATGGCGTTCGGCGATGTGGTGCTCGAGGAATTCGGCAAGCTCATCCTTGAGCGTGCGGCTCAGGCGGCCGAATGTCGCCATGTGGGCGTGCGCCTGGGTTCGGACGAATTCCTGGTGTGGATGCCCGGCTTCAACGAAACCGACTACATCCGCGCGCTTCGCGGCCTGCGCAAAGACTTCCAAGGCATCGTGCGGCACAACGCCGTAGACCTCAACTTCAATGCGGGCGCCGTGGTGGCGCACGAGGCCGATTCGGACGAGTTGCTGTTCCGTCGCGTTCGCGTGGCACTCGCCGAGGCGAAGCGCCGCGATGTGGGAAATGCATTCTGGATGGTCGATTTCGATGGTGCGGTGCAGCCTGCGCCTATCGGTGAAATCGCTTCGGTGGGCTTCGTGAAAGAGGCGAGTCTGCCTACGCTGGCACTGAACCTGCTCGACAGACGTCTGTCCATTTCGGCAGGCATGGATCTGCTCGTGCGCCGTTCCCGGGAGCGTTACAGCTTCGCCAATATTGCCATTACGACATACGATGAAAGCTACCGGGCCGCTCGCCTGTTCTATCTCTACAACCCGATTGAGGGAATAGATGCGGCCGACTTCGTGACGCGTTTTACTGAAGAAGAGGCCGAAAGGCTGCAGCAAATCAGCAAAATGGGCCGGATTATCGATATGAACGACATGCCGGGGCTTCGCCATGGCAGCACGGCGTTGCTGCGTGCTGCGGGCGGGGTAGTGTTCCCCATGACGAACAACGGCCATTATTCCGGCGGCATTTTCTTGGCGGGTATCGACACGTCGGTGCTCGACGACAAGGAAGCTGCGAACGAGCTGTGGGAGCTTGGCACCATCGTCCAAAACCGCATCAACCAGGAAATGCTCGACCAATCGGCCCGCGCGAAATCGGATTTCCTCGCGCGCATGTCGCACGAAATTCGCACGCCCATGAACGGCATCATCGGCATGACCGACATAGCGCTGCAGCCGCAGCAAACCGAGCAGCGCCGCGTCGATTGCCTGAAGAAAGTGCGTTCGTCGTCGAATTACCTGCTCAGCCTGCTGAACGATATCCTGGATATGTCGAAGATCGAAAACGGCAAAATGACGCTCGTCAAAACGGCGTTCAGCTTAAGCGACATGCTCGACGATCTGCATTCGGTGCTCGACGGGCGTTTCGCCGATCGCAACCAGCGTTTCGCGTGCAACGTGACGTTCATCAACCCGTATGTCGTGGGCGACGTGGTGCGTCTGAAGCAGGTGCTCATCAATTTGCTGGGCAACGCGTCGAAATATTCAGCCCCTGGTTCTAAGGTCACGCTTACCGTGCGCGAATGCGGAATCGAAGACGGCGATGCGGTGCTGCTCTTCGCCGTTGACGACCAGGGCATTGGCATTGCACCTGAAAACCTTGGTCGCATCTTCGGCAAGTTCGAGCAGGTGGATACCACGAATGCATGGCAGCATGGTTCTGGCTTGGGGTTGCCCATCAGCAATCATTTGGTGCATTTGATGGGCGGGTCAATCGAAGTGACCAGCACGCTGGGCGAAGGCAGCACGTTCTCGTTCACGCTGCGCATGCCTGTGGCCGAAAGGGCCGAAGAGCCTGAGGAATTCCACATCGTGCCCGAGAAGTTCGATTTCAAGGGCTTGCCCGTGTTGGTTGCCGAAGACAACGAGCTGAACATGGAGATCCTCAACTGCATTCTTGGGCAAATGGGGTGCGCCCCTTACGGGGTATCTGATGGCAAACAGGCGGTTGAAGCCTTCGAAGCATCCGAGGTGGGATATTATCGAATTATCCTCATGGATGTGATGATGCCCGTGATGGGCGGTTTGGAGGCCGCGCACGCCATTCGCATGCTGCACCGCCCCGATGCCGAATCTGTCGCGATTGTCGCGGTGAGCGCGAACGCGTTCGCCGAGGATGTGCACCGCTCGCTTGCGAGCGGCATGGATGCGCACGTTTCGAAGCCCGTCGATGCACAAACGCTTGGCGAGACTTTGACGCGCGTGTTGCGGAGCCAGGAAGGCGGGTACGCGAATGGATAATGTGAGCTCTGGTATGACCAGCCTGCAGATGCAGGACGAAATCGCGCGTCTGCGAAACGAATACCCCGTGGTGCGGCTGGTGACGCCTGGCGATGCGGTGTGCGACAAGTGCCTCGTGTTCGACGATGACGCCCCGTGCGGGAAAAAGGTTGCCCAGAAGCTGTTCAGCCAGCATCAGGGCGAAGAAGACTGGATGCTTCGTTTGGGCGGCGAAGGGCACAAGGCCACGGCTCGCTATACCGAGGTAGATGGCGAGCCCCGCGTGCTTATGTGCGTGGCCCAGGCTGACGAGTCTACCGATTCAGCCCACGATCGTCACCTGCTGCATACCGATGCGCTTACGGGGGTATTCAATCGTCGTTTCTACGAAGACGAGCTGCGCCGCCAGCGCCTGTTTGCCGGCGTGGCCATCATCGACTTGGACGACTTCAAACTGGTGAACGATACGCTGGGTCACCATGCGGGCGACGTGGCGCTGAAGGCCGCAGCCGACGCCATGGTGCGCTGCATTCGCGATACCGATATGCTCATTCGCTATGGCGGCGACGAGTTTGTGCTGGTGATGCCCAATATCGAGGCATCGGTGTTCTCGCGCCGTCTGCATGCCATCTTGGAAGCCGTTTCGCAAACGGCCATTCCAAATTATGGGCAACAGTTCCTTTCGGCGAGCATCGGCGGCGTTATCGCGCGCGGTGAAACTGTCGAAAGCGCCGTGCAGCAGGCCGATGGCCTGATGTATCGCGCGAAGCGTTCGAAAAATTCCGTGCTCACCGATTCCGACCCCATAGAAACCACCGAGTACCGCAATCCCATGCTGCTCATCGTGGACGATTCCGAAATGAATCGCGAAATCCTGGGTGAAATGCTGAAGGACGATTACGAAATCGTCGAGGCCAAGAATGGCGTCGAGGCCGTCGAAGCGCTCGAGCTGCACGGCAAGGAAATCTCGCTCGTGCTGTTGGATATCATCATGCCCGAAATGAGCGGCTTCGAGGTGCTGCTGCGCATGGTGAATGCGGGCTGGATCGAAGACATTCCCGTCATCATGATTTCCAGCGAAGATTCCGACGAGGCCGTGCTGCGCGCCTACGAGCTGGGCGCTTCGGACTATATCAGCCGACCGTTCGACACGCGCGTCGTGCGTCAGCGCGTGAGCAACATCATGCGCCTGTATTCGCGCCAGCGTCGTTTGAGCGCGCTGCTTGCCCGCCAGTATTACGAGCGCGAGAAGTCGAGTAACGTGCTGGTGAACATCATGGGCGGCGCAATGGAGCTACGCAATGGCGAAAGCGGGCCGCATGTTCTGCATGTGCGCAACCTCACCGAGATTCTGCTCGAGCGGCTTATTCGCAAAACCGACAAGTACGACATCACCAGTGAGGAGCGCTCGAATATCGCCATGGCGTCCACGCTGCACGATATTGGCAAGCTGGCCATCCCCGACGATATCCTGAACAAGCCAGGCAAGCTGACCGACGAAGAGTTCGAGATCATGAAGACTCACACCACGGTCGGCGCCGCCATGCTGGACAAGCTCGACATGTACGACGACAGTCCGCTGCTGCTGCAAACGGCGCACGACATTTGCCGTTGGCACCACGAGCGATGGGATGGCCATGGCTACCCCGATGGCCTGAAGGGCGACGAAATTCCCATTTCGGCGCAGGTGGTTTCCATGGCCGATGTGTACGATGCGCTTACGAGCGAGCGCGTATACAAAAAGGCCGTGCCGCACGAACAGGCCATGGACATGATTCTTCACGGGCAATGTGGGGCATTCAACCCACTGCTTATAGAATGTTTGGTCGAGGCGAGCGATCGCATCATCAGCGAGCTGAACGTTCCGACCATCGCCCCCCCCCCTTCAATGTCGGTAAATAAATAAGGAGCAACGCAATGACAACGCTTGAACAGGCATATCGCGAGTTGGGCGCCGACTACGAAGGCGTTACGAAACGACTGATGGGCGACGCTTTGGTGGGTCGCTTCGTAGGTAAATTCTTCGAGGATGAAAGCTTCGAAAACCTGCGCGCCGCGTTGGCGGCGAAAGACGTGAAGGCGGCATTCATGGCTGCCCATACGCTGAAAGGCATTTGCCAGAACCTCGGCTTCGACAATTTGTTCGCGCCCGCGAGTGCTCTTACCGAAGTGCTGCGCGCCGATAGCCTCGAAGGCGCCGACGAGCTTTTCGCCCAGGTGGAAGCCGAGTATAACCGCACCGCCGAAGTTCTGAAGCCCTGCTTGTAAGAAGTGGGACGGGGGACAGTCCCCCGTCCCACTGGGTTGGGGCGGCCCCCGACCCATTGTCCGCCTTGTGGCGCCTCTCGCATGAAAAAGCCCGACCACATGGCCGGGCTTTTGCATTGCGGGTGAACTTTCCTTGATCAGCGGGCCGTCACTTTGGCCCGCCGATGGCGTTTACAGCCCCTCGACCTCGAAGCGGCGAAGCAGCGCTTCTTGGTGGTTGGAGTAGCGCAGGGCCACTTCCTTGGTAATCTTGCCGTCTTTGCATGCGGCGAACAGCGCTTGGTCCATGGTCTGCATGCCGGCCTTCGCGTTCGACGCGATAACCGAATCGATCTGGTAAGCCTTCTCTTCGCGAATCAAATTGCGAATCGCGGTATTCATCAGCATGATCTCGAACACGGGCATGGTACCGCCGTCGACGGTGGGCACCAGCTGTTGGCTGACTGTTGCTTGCAACACCATGGAAAGCTGGATGCGAATCTGGCGCTGCTGGCTCGGCGGAAACGCGTCTACGATGCGCTCGACCGTATCGGCCGCGCTGGTGGTATGCAGCGTGGAAAGCACCAGCTGAGCCATTTCGGCAGCGTTGACCGCAGTGCCGATGGTCTCGGTGTCGCGCATCTCGCCCAGCAGAATTACGTCGGGGCTTTCGCGCATTGCCGAGCGCAGCGCCTCGCCGAACGTGGCAATATCGGTGGGAATCTCGCGCTGGGTCACGATGCACGTGCCGTGGCTGTGCACGTATTCAATAGGGTCCTCCATCGTAATGATGTGGCCCTGACGGGTGTGGTTCATGCGGTCGAGCAGGCATGCCAACGTGGTGGATTTACCCGAACCGGTGGGGCCGGTAACCAGCACCAGGCCCTTCGGCGTGTCTGCAAGCTTCATAACTTGCTCGGGGATATGCATGGCCTCGGGGGTGGGCAGGCCGAACGGAATCACGCGAATCACGGCGCCATACGACCCGCGCTGGCGGAAGATGTTCGCGCGGAAGCGGCCCACGCCCGGCACGGCGAAGCTGAAGTCGTCGTCGTGGTTCATGCTGTCCACGAAGGGGGCCATATCGCGCTCGGCCAGCTCGTAGATGGCGCTCACGTATTTCCTCGTGTCGGCCGGCATAAGCGGCTTGCTGTCGGTGCGCACGTGTTGGCCCGCCGTGTGGTACGACAAAGGCAGCCCAGCGTTGATAAACACGTCCGACGCCTGCACGTCGATCATTTCTTGAAGAAGTTTTTTCAAATCCATGGGTGTTTCTCCTCGCCGTATTTACTGGTTGCCGTTGCTAGACCAGAGCGTTTCTTCGTTTTCGGGCTGCGTGGTGGATGTCTTCCATTCGCCGATGCTCGCGTGCCCGCCGTTCAAAAGCACCGTGGCGTTCAGCGTGCGGCCATCGTCGGATTGAACGGTGAACGTCACGTCGGAACTGTTTGCGTGTGCGGAAATCTCGAGACCAGCATCGCTTTGCGCCAGGGCGTCGTTCGCGATTGCGTCGAGCTTGCCGGCCAGCGACGCCGCCGACGTGGAGCCGTTCGCCATCGCGTCCGATATGCCGGCCACCATGCGCTGCCCCGCAGCATCCACCGCGTAGGTTTGCGTCGTGGCATCGGCCTGGCGCTGGGCCATGGCGAATTGCGCGTTCGCGCTGGTGGCGCACAGCATGGCGAGCACCGCAAGAAGCAGCGCCGCGATAAGCGTTACCAGGCTGCTGGGGCCAATGCGCACGCCGTCACTCGTGTTGGTCATTGCGCACCCCCTTGAAAGCTCGCGGCATCTAGTTCGTATGCCTTGCCTTTGTCGTCTGAAACCACGATGTGTGCGGTGTAGAGCGTTCCTTCGTCGTGGGCCTGCTCGTCTACGTCGCAGGAAACGTTGAATCCATCGCTTCCGTTGGCCGCGATGCCTGCGCCCACGGCCTGGCCCGATGCCACGGCTGCTGGATTTGCCGAGAATTCCTCGGCGACGTTTTGCGCAACTTCGGTCGCGGCCGAAAGCCGTGCCGCTTCAGAGGAATTCGAGATAGACGACGCGAATACCTGCGTGAACACGGCAAGCGTCGCTACCAGGAAGAACAGCAGCACCAGCGATTCGACCAAAAAAGCGGTGTTGGTCGCGGAGCGGCGGTCGCGCTTTGGAGCCGCGGCGTTCGCTGAGGTATCGTTAGTCATTGTTTCCACCTCCCGCGCTGCGCAGGGCCACCTCGGCCGTGCCTTGGTCGGTTGTCACGGTAAGCAACCCGTGTGAATACGAGAAATCGAACGTGCTGCTGGCCGTAACCGTGGTGGCGGTTTCGGGGCTGTATGCGGCGCCGGCAAGGCTGTACTCTTGGACTATCTGCCCTTGGTACAGGTAGAAACGCGTCTCGAACGTGCCCGAATCGAGCGTTTCGACAATCACGAGCGAGCGCCCCTCGGGGCCTTGCCCCACGGCGATGGCGCCGCGCTCGTCGTTGGCGTGGATGGCGTTGCACACCAGGCCCGCGCCTTGGCGAGCCGAATTGGTTGCCGCCGTGCTGTCGGAAATCGATTTATAAACCAGCGCGCCCGTTACCAGCGCCATAAGAAGCGCCAGGAAAAACGCGCCCAAAACCAACGCAGGGAACAGGCGTTTCGCGGGCGAGATGCCCTCGCTGGCGATTTTTGGCTTCGCTGCTGTCGACAGGGCCACCATGCGGGCTGCTTGGTTGAAGTCCATCTGGCTCATCGTGGCGTCACCACCACGGTAGGCACGATGTTGTCGGCGAAGGCTTCGTAGGAAACCACGTAGTCGTCGTGGTTGATGGATATGCCGTAATTCTGTTCCAAATAATCAAGCGAGCTTGGGTAGCTGCCCTCGATGGCGCAGCACTGCTTGGCGGCGTCCAAAATGGAATTGCGCAGCGCCACAGCGCCCTGCTCACGGGTGTTCTGCTGCACCGCGCCGAATATGGCCCAGGCGGCAAGCAGCACGGCCACAATGGCGCACGCGATGGCGATGCGCACCTTGCGGCGCCGCGCCAGTTCGTGATCTGTTATCTCGTGAAACATCGCGCGGCCCCTAGGCGATGGATCCCATAACGCCGATCAGCGGCAGCATCACGGCGATCAGCGTTGCGCCCACGGCCACGGTCAAAAACGCGGCCAGCTGCGGTTCAATGCTGTCGATTGCGCTATCGAGCTGGGAATTCGCGTCCTCGAAGAACAAGTCGGACAAATTCGCCAGCACCTCGTCGGTGGAACCCGACCTGGTGTATACCAGCAGCATGCGGCCGTAGATGGGCTCGAATATCTCGTTTTCTGCGATGGCCTGGCTCAGGCTGCGTGGGTTGTCCAGGTCGTTCATGCTGGCGAGCGCGGCTTCTAACTTGGTTTTCAGCTTGGCGTGGTCGACAGTTTCGATGGCCTGGCGCATGGCGGCCTCTTCCTGCACGCCCGAAGCCACGTACGTCGAAAGGGCGTTGGTGAAGCGCGAAAGAGCCAGCTGATACATGGCCTGGCGCGTGCTGGGAAATTTCTCGAACAGTGCCACCACGCGGGTGCGGCCCGTGGTCGATCGTGCCATGCCCCACACGACAAGCGTGGCAATGGTGGCCACCAGCACAATGGCCAGTGCAACCCAGCCAATAATGATGGACGCGCCCACCATCGAGAACGACCCGCTGGTCAGCGATCCCGACATATTGTTGTAGGCGTTGGTGAAAATGGGAAGAATCCAAATAACGGTGAACAGCAGAATCACGCTCATCACGCACAGCAGCGCGGCTGGGTAGCCTACCGAATTCTGCAGTTTCGCGAATGTGCGGCGCTCGCTTTCGTAATAGTGTCCCAGGCTGCGCAGCACGCGTTCCGTGCGGCCCGATTCCTCGCCGACGCGCACCATTTCCACGGCGTAGGTCGGGAAGGCTTGGGTCGCATCCATGGATTGAGCCAAGTCACACCCTGCTGTGAGCTGGGAATATACCTGGTCACATACGCGCTTGAAGTTCGATTGCTCGCGGTGTTCCGAAAGCATGTGCACGGCTTCGTCGGTCTGCACGCCGGCGGCCAGCATGGTGGCGACGCTCGAGCAGAACGCGCTTACGGCGCTGCTTTCCAAAGGTTTTTCTGCCATGGCTTACTCCTGCCTGTACATAATCTTTGTCATTTTCGCACTAAATGGCTCGTTCGGCCGCTGTTTTGCGGAAATGTCTGTCCTAGTACACATATCGGTCGGTGTAATTTTTCCCGTCGCCCACATTCGCGCCGCCTCCCGTTGCTGCAAACGTCAAATCCACGCGCGACCACGTGTTTTGGTCGACGCTGAACTGGGCGCTTTTCCACGTGCCGTCAATGTAGACCATGATCCACGCGTGATAGATGCCGCCCGGCGACACGTAGCCGGTCACGATTTTCGCGGGAATGCCCTGGCTGCGCAGCATGGCAGCGCCCAGGCTTGCGTAGTCGAAGCACACGCCCGTGCCGCTTGCCAGCGTTTCGTCGGGGTTGGGCACATATCCCGTGGCGCTTTTCAGGCTGGATGCTTTGTCGTCGTCGTAGGAAACGTTGTCTACTATATAGGTGCAAATGGCTTCCACCGCTTCGGCTTGATTCGAGGCGCTGCCCACCAATTCGCGCGCCTTCGCGACGCACGCGCTCGACGAAGTGTAGGAGCAATAAACGTTGGGGCGCAAGAACGGTGCGAACTCGCTTTCCATGGAAACCTCGGCCGTGGTGCTGAACAGTTCCACGTAGTTGTTGCCCGAGGTATTTTGCATCACGCGGAACGTGTAGCTGCCATTGCCGAAGGGAAGGGGGCATTCGATGGGCGTGCCATCGCCCGGAAGGTCGAAGTTTTCGGTGTATTGCCCGCTTGTGACCTGGAATTTTAATGCGGATGAGCTGGTTGCCGAAGCGCCCACTGTGCCCTGCGACACCGATGAGGTGTCTATTGCGGCTCCGTTGCCGGTTTGCGCGGCGGCGTTGTTGAACGTTGTGGACGAAATGGCGCTTTGGGGTGTGAACGCGGCGCCCGTCGCTTGGTCCGATGAGTCGCAACCCCCTAACAATAAAAGCACGCCTAAAGCGCCCGCGGCGACAATCGCTGCGGCCCTGCGGGAAGCTTTATATGCGAGAGGCGCCTTCATACGAAAAAGTATAGCGCACTGCCGCGTGGCGCCTTGCCAACGCATGAATAACAAACTCTTCTTTCTGATGACGGTTGCGTCTCAACGGCAAAGGGCCGTTGGCGGGCCAAAGGACAGGACTCTAGGTCCAGTCTGGTGGGTCAAAGGGGTCGTCCCCTTGGCCTAGCATTGGTCCAAATGCGCAAATCTTGCAGTCCAGCACTGCAAGATTTCAAAAATCTTGTCGTCTAAAACTGCAAGATTTATAATTTCTTGCAGTCCAGCACTGCAAGATTGGAAAATACCATGCCATACAATGCACTTGTTGAAGAAAAGATTCTCGACTTTGAGCAACAGGGAATCCCCGAGGTGTTCCAGCGCGATTTGCAGCTTGGCCCCATACAAAAGCCAGCTAGAGGAAACCTTGCCCAGGTCATCGTTGGAACGCGTCGATGCGGAAAGACGTTTCGTCTGTATCAAGAAATGCACGATATCATCGCTGCAGGCTACGATGCCAAATCGATTCTTTATTTCAATTTCGAAGACGAGCGGCTGAAGCCGTATTCAACGGAGCTGCTCGCCGACGTCATCGACACATTCTTTGCGCTTCGCCCCAAAGCTAAAACCGATGGTTGCTTTCTCTTTTTCGACGAAATCCAAGAAGTGCCCGATTGGGGGCTTTTCCTTCGTCGGGTTATCGATTCAACGAAGGCGACCGTGTATGTGACGGGGTCTTCCTCGAAAATGCTTTCGGCGGAATTGAAATCGGAATTTAGGGGGCGTTCGCTTTCTCGCGAAATGTTTCCCATGGATTTTTCCGAATACGTGCGGTTTGCAACGGGAAAGCGCTATGGCGCGTTATCGGGTTTTTCTGCCAGCGACCAGGCAATTCTAAGGAACTCGCTCAAAAGCTACCTGCTACGAGGCGGCTTTATAGCCCCGCTTTCGTTGCCTGCGCCCGATGCCACTATGCTCTTGCAGGATTATGCCTACCGTACGGTTGCGTTGGACGTCATAGAGCGATACAACGTGCGGTCGCCGCAGGTCGCTTCTGCATTTCTTTCTCGTTGCCTTGCTTCGTCGGGCAGGGAGCTCTCAATCAACAAAATCGCGGGCGACTTTAAGGCGCGCCATGTTTCTACGTCGCGTGAGACGCTCGCCAACTTGCTGGCGTATTACGAAGAGGCGTACCTGTTGTTCCCGCTGGGCGAGCTTACTCGCAGCCTTAGCTCAAATCCGCGTTCCAGCTCGAAGGTATATGCGGTCGACCCGGGCATGTTCGCGGCTTTTGCTCCAGCGGCGACGAAAGAATTGGGCCAGCGGCTCGAAACGGCGGTGTTCGACAGCCTGCGCGGGTCGATGGGCTCGGCAAGGTCTGGCGCGCTTGCGCGATTGCTGTTCGAAGAAAACGGCAAAAAGCACGAGGTCGATTTCGCATTTGGCGATGCCTTGCTTGGCGATGCGTACGAATTGATTCAGGTGAGCGTCAGCATCGACGAGCCAAAAACGCGTATGCGCGAGGTTTCGGCGCTGGAATCGGGCATGAGGAAGTTCGGTTTGAGTGAGTCGACCATTGTCACGATGGACGCTGAAGAGCGTATCGAAACGGAATCGGGCGTGGTGAACGTTGTTCCCGCATGGAAGTGGTTACTGGGGTAATGCTTTGGACTTCGATTGTATGTATGCGTGGGCGTTGAGGTCTGCACCGTCTTGAGGGAGGGGTGACGCGCGGAGCGCTTCAGGCGGTTTGGTGACGCAAGCCGTCAATGAGCCGATAACCGCAGTTCACCTGCCGATATATTGAAAACTGAAACGTGGATTTTTGGGCTCTAGAGGGCCGATTTTGCTAAAATATCATCTGTATATCTACACGTATGCCCAAATGCGGGTTGTGGTACCTTTTGAGAGGGGTACCACATAGGCGCAAGGGCTTGCATGGAAGTGCATAAGTGAAAGACCAACCGCACGGTTGAAAGACAAACGGTTGTAAGGTGAGAGCAATGAAAGTTAACAACGTGAAGGAAACGAAGGTTACCAGCCTGGCCGATCGTTATTCGGTCGGTCATAAGGCAATATCGGTAGCGCTGTCGGTGGTGCTGCTGGGCTTCGGGTGGCCCGCGGTAAGCCCGTCGGAGGTATATGCGGAAAGCGCAGAGGCGCAAGCGTCTGCAGCGGAAAACGCTCAGGCGAAAACTGAGGACGCTCCCGCAAATTCTGATGCGACCGGGGCTTCCAACAACGATGCTTCCTCGACCAAGGTACAGGCTACGACTAGCGATTCGCAGGCTGGTTCGTCGGCGGCAAGCACCACAATGGCCGATAATTCTTCACAAACTCAAGCGACATCGAGCGCTGCCGCGACCCAATCGCAGCCCTCGGCTGCGGCTGCTACGTCTGGTGCCGAGCAGCCTTCGAGTTACGACATTGCGCTGCAATTGAGCAACGCTTCGCTGAAGACGGTTACGGCCAATGCGGCCGATGCCCAGGTCGTGAACCCGCCGGCGAGCAAGCTCACGGTTCCCACGGGCAAAGATTTCAAATTCACCGTGACGGCTGCGGCCGGCTATAAGCTCGACAAGGCGGCCCTCACCTCCGCCGGCGTCGAGCGCGAGCTGACGGCCGACGCCAACGGCACCTACACCATCGCCGCGAGCGACCTCACGACGGGCATGACTCTCACCCTTGCCACGTCGGAAGACGTCACGACCAGCGATAACGCAACATCCGATGCTGTTTCAATCGAAAACATCGACGACGGCGCTGCGGTGCAAGCGAATGAAGGGCCCTCGATTTCCGGTCCGACCGAGGTTGTCCTGGGAACCGATAACATCAAGTTTACCTGGAACGGAAATGACGCCATCGAATGGGACGTGTATAACATCGATGGTGGCAATACCCTTGAGCTTGATAAATCCGATGCTCATTCGGCAACGTATAAGGCAAAGACGGGTTGGCTATTTAACGGCGAGAGTATTCGTGTTCAGATTAAAGTTCAGTATCAAGACCCCAACAATCAATATAACCGGCTCACGTCTAATCCGATTACTGTCACCGTCAAGAAGCGAACCTATTCGCTTATTTATGCTCCGGTTGTTAAAGATGACGAAAACCACTATGTCATGCCGAAAATCGTTGACTCGCTTACCGGTGCGATTCTCGATACATCTGCTGAGACATTCAACTGTGAGTTTTATAAGGATGGGAAATGGATAGGAAACCGCTATAATCACGGCTCGTCCGATTTTTATGGACCTGGTGAATACACCATTAAGGTTAAACCTGCTGATGGCTGGTATTACTACGGCGAAGAACAAACAATTGTTATTCCTAATCACGAGGCGACGGCGAAAGAAATCAACGCCGATTCTCCTTCCGACCATATCTATGACGGCGATGAGCATAAATGGCAGCCGACCGTGACCGATACCGACGGCAACGCCGTTCCCGAGAACGGTTATGACGTTGTGTACAAACGCAACGGTGAAGTGACGACCGATTTCACCAGCACCGGCATCATTACGGTGACTATTACTGGCAAGGGTAACTATTCCGGCACTATTGAGCGCTCCTATTGCATATATGGCATCCAGGGTAAAGATCAGATTAAAGTTGGCGAGAAAACGACCTATACCGGCTCTGGTTTTACGAGCGATGTAACGTGGTCTTCATCTGACTCTGGAATTCTGTCGATTGATCCCGCGACCGGCGAGGCTACGGGCGTGTATCCGGGAACGGTCACTATTTATGCCGTTGATAACGATGGCCATTCCTGCAGCAAAGATGTGACCGTTGTCGAAGATAGCTCCAAGGGCGCTTGGGTCTATGTCTATACAGAGGTCTTTTATAACGGCGTAAATCTTTCTAAGGCCGATGCTCAGGCTCAGGCTAAAAGAAAAGAGCTTGGTCTCACTGTCAACGGCCACGGCTATTTCACGTTGGGAAAACTGTGGGTCTCGGATATTCAGCAAGCAAAAGGAACTACGAAGAATAACTTCAACGATGCGACTATCGCTGAATACATGACGAAAGCTGTTGCCTCCGTCTCCCGTACCGAGCGATATTCGGTAGCAAACGGCAGCATCAATCTGAGTGATATCACCTGGACGAAGATGGTAGACAGCAATCAAGGCGCCGACAATTATTCGAAGGCCGGTAACGCGTGGCACCTTGATGGCAAAATCGAAATCAATTCGACGTCGAAAGTGACCGTGCGCCACGTCGAACTCGGCAGCAAAGCGGAGCTTGCAAACCCAACGTTCGTAACCGCCAAAGTTGGAAGCACATTTGACCCCAAGAACGAAATTATTTCGATTAAAGGTTATAACTATGCTCAGGCTGACTCCGCTATCGTCGTTGACGACAGCGGTAATCAGGAAGTCTATATTTACTATACGAAGGGCAGCTACCCGTACACCATCAAGTATGTTGACGCGGATACAAAAGAAGACCTCCACGAGCCGAATACGGGGCATGGAGAATACGGCGACACCGTTGCGGTGAACGCGCTGAACTTTGCGGGCTATAACGTCGATCAGGCCGAGAAGTCTCTCAAGATTGGCGAGGGCGAAAACACTGTCATCTTCTACTATTCCAAAAAGACAGTTAATTACACCATTAAATATGTATGGTGTGGTAACGAAATTACCGACCAAGTTCAAGGTGCACTGAAATCTGGCGAATCGGTTACCGCAGAGCCCAAAACAATCAATGGTTACACCATTGTCCCCGACCAGAACTTGACGAAAACCGCCCTCGATGGCGCTATCGAAATTACGGTCAACTACTACAAGAATGTAGTGCTCACGGCGAATTCCAACGAGAGCACGTCTAATGTCTACGACGGCAAAACAACCTATGAATGCTCTGGGTTTACGGCGAAATCTGAAATTGATTCGAGCGTGATTACCGACGCCGATTTCGGCGATGGCGTTAGTGCTTATAGGTCCGAAAAGAATGCCGGCACCTATACGGTTGAACTCAAAGGAGTGACGGTTGGGCAAACCAAATCCGCTGATGACAAATATCTTGTTACCGAGGCGAACCCTGGCGAATTGAAAGTTTGGCCAAACGATAAAGAAACAACCATAACTATTACGGGCAAGAGCGACGAGCTTACTTACGATGGCAACGAGCACATCGTATCGGGCTATTCGATTTTTGCCAGCAACGACGCATTTATCGAATCCGATAAGGGTGATATTGCCTTTAACGGTGCCGCATTCGTTAAAGGAACCGACGTTAACGTGAATGCGACGGGGTCCGTCACGAGCTACAAGATGGGACTTTCCCAAACTCAATTTAGTTACACGGGCAAGAATTTCTCTAACGTGAAGTTCGTAGTGGTCGACGGCTATCTGAAGATTAAGCCGAAATCGGTAACATTAACTTCTGCCTCAAATTCGAAGGAATATGACGGCACGGCTCTCACCGATGAAAGCGTTACGTCGGAAGGCTTTCTTGATGGCCAAGGCGCGAAGTACAGCGTGACGGGTTCTCAAACTGTTCCCGGAGATTCGGAGAATACGTTTACATACACGCTTGACGAGAACACTCAGGCAAAGAACTACGTCATCAATCAAGTTATGGGTAAGCTGACCGTTACTGAACGTGTGAACAAATACGACATTACGGTTGTAGCAAATTCGAATAATGTACCCATGTACACGGGCGGTGAATACACTGCTGAGGGTTTTGAAACTACGACGTTCACGTTTGACAACGGTGCAACTTTCACTGTGCAAGGCCTTGCAACGAGCAACCCTAAAGCGAAAAATGCCGGTTCTTACGACAACGTGATTTCAGGCACCCCTAAGGTTGTCGATGTTGAGGGCAACGATGTAACAAGCCAATTCGAAGTGGCCACCGAGAACGGTCAGCTGACTATTGGCAAGCGTAATATCACACTGACCTCGGCCACCGATTCCAAGCAATATGACGGCACGCCCCTCACCAACCATAAGGTGACGGTATCGGGCGACGGCTTCATTGGAACCGATACGCCCTCCAGTGCTGACTATATGTTCGATAGCGCAAGTTCGGTAACGAACTTTGGCGACAAGGCTGAAAACAAATTCACGCTTTCTGCTGATCGTGCGAAATACTTCGAGAAGAACTACACCATCACTTATGCGTACGGCACGCTCAAAATTACGCAGAGCGAGGCTCCGGTTATCGTCACTGTCCGGATGAATTCGGATAATACGCCCGTCTACGATGGCGGCGAGCATTCCGTGTCCGGCTATACGGTTGAGAGCGTGACGGCAAACGGTAAGGATATTTCGTCTACGTACGATTCCGCCAACAGCATTAGGTTCAACGGCGCGCAACTCAGCAAGACCGATGCCGGTACATACACGTACGAGGCGTCTGCCGGGGACTTCGAAAACATCAATGCGGCCTACAAGAACGTAGAGTTCGTAGTCATCTCTGGCCAGTTGACTATTGCGAAGCGCGATGTGACTATGAAGTCAGCGGGCAACGAAAAAGTCTACGACGGAACGCCTCTTACTAATAATAATGTTACGGCCGAAGGTTTCGTTGGCGGCCAAGGCGCGACGTACAACGTGACCGGTTCTCAGACGAACGTGGGTTCTTCCGACAACATGTTCACCTATACACTGAACGCGGGTACTAATGCGAATAACTACAACATTAAAGACCCCGTGTACGGCACGCTGACCGTTACTGCTCAGCCGAACATTGTGGCCGAGGATCCCGACAATGTGGTATACAACGGCAAAAACCAATACCGTGAGCCTGTTGTGAAGAGCGGCAATACCGTGCTGGTGAAAGACCGCGATTATACGTTGTCGTACAGCGACGATGTGAAAAATGTCGGCGAGGTTACCGTGACGGTTACCGGCAAGGGTAACTATGCTGGCAAGGACACCGCGGCGTATCAAATCACAAAGCGCCCTGTGATTTTGGCGAGTAGCGATGACAGCAAAACCTACGATGGCGTTGCGCTAGCTAATGAAAATGCTTTCGCAATCGGCCAGTACGACTTTGTTGCCGGCGACGTTGAAAACGTTCGCGCTACGGGTTCTATTGTTAACGCTGGTTCTACCGTGAACACCATTGCCTACGATGTGAAGATTAGCGATGAACTCTTCAAACGCAACTATGCGGTGGAAGAGCATCCTGGGACGCTTACCGTCAATCCGAAGGATGTGGCGGATGATGCAACGATGACGATCGGGCAGCTTAACGATGTTGTATACAACGGCAATCCGCAGGCATATAGGCCGTTTGTGCGCGACAACGGCAAGCTTCTCATCGATGGCACCGACTACGATGTCGCATTCAGCGATGACGTGGTGAATGCTGGTACTGTGACCGTGACTATCACCGGCAAGGGCAACTATACGGGCGCTACGACAGTCGAATACAAGATTCTTCCGCGCGAGGTTGAGCTGTGGAGCTTCGACCACGAATGGACCTACGATGGCAACGAGCACAGCGATTTCGAGGTGCTCGTGCGCAGCTATTATAATTTTGTCGACGGTGAGGTTTCCGACCTTAAAGCGAATGGCAAGATTACCGAGCCTGGTTCCGTGACGAACAGCATCGCGTTCACCAAGAACGCGAACTACAAAGACGGCAACTACAAGCTCACCGTTCACGAGGGCACGCTTACTGTTAAGGCGAAAGACCTGAATGCTGCTGGCATGCAGGTTGGTGCGCTGGTTGATGTTCCGTACAACGGTCAAACGCAGGAACAATATCCTACGGTCACCGATGGCGAAAAGACGCTTGTTGCCGGTACCGACTACGACGTAGCGTTCTCGGGCGATACCAAGAACGTGACCGATGCTGGCGTTACCGTGACCATCACTGGCAAGGGCAACTATACGGGCAAGGTCGAGCGCACCTATCGCATTACGCCCAAGGCGTTGACGGTTGTTACCAAGAGCGATTCCCGCGCGTACAACGGTCAAGACCTTACGGCTGATGGATCTATCGATGGCTTTGTTGAAGGCGAAAGCGCCGACTTCAAGGTCACCGGTAAGCAGAACGCGGTTGGTTCGAGCATCAATACTTACGAGATTAATTGGAATGGCGTTTCCGCTAAGCAGGGCAACTACTCCATTAACGAGCAGCTGGGCACGTTGACCGTTACAGAGAACAACCAGGAAATCGTGGTCACCACGACGGGCGGCAGTTACACCTACGACGGTTTGACGCACGAGCCTGTCGTAACGGTAGGCAACCTGCCTGAAGGATATACGGTTCAATCCGCCGTTTCCAACACCACGGCCAAAGACGTGAATACCGATGCTGACGGCAAGGGCGGCGTCTCCGTTACCGCAGATACGGTTGTTATTCTGAATGCTGCTGGCGAGGACGTAACCTCGAAACTGAATATCACGAAGGTCGACGGCATGCTGTCCGTTACCCCGGCGCGCGTTGTGGTGAATACCCCGAGCGCGTCCAAGGTCTATGACGGTTCCGCGCTGACGGCCGAGGGCTCTATCTCCGGCCTGGTCGAGGGCGAGACGGTCGACTTTAAGACCACTGGTTCACAGACTGAGCAGGGCAAAAGCGACAACACCTATGAGCTGAACTGGACTGGCTCCGCCAAGGAATCGAACTATACGGTCGAGTGGAGCGTCGGCACGCTCGAGGTCACCAAGCAGTCCATCACGCCTGGTTCTGGCGAGACGCCCGACCCGAACTACAAGGGCATCACGATTGGCGACCCGAGCGATGTCAAATACGACGGCGCCGAGCATAAGTGGGCTCCCGTGGTTAAGGACGCCGCCGGCAACGAGCTGACGGCCGGTACCGATTACACGGTTTCCTACGACACCGACAATTTCAAAGATGCGAAAACCATCACCGTCACTATCGAGGGTGCAGGTAACTATACCGGCAAGGTGACGAAGACCTACAGCATCACGAAGCGCACGGTGACCTTGGTGTCTCAGGACGGTTCTTGGCCGTATGACGGCACCGCCCATACCAAGCAGGCCGTCGATGTTGCGACCGGCGATGGCCAGGACGGCTTCGTTGCTGGCGAAGGCGTTACCTATAAAGACTTCGTTTCTGTGACCGACTACACCGCGCAGCCCGTGGACAACGCGTTCGGCTACGATGCCAAGCAGGGCACGAACCTCGACAACTACGAGATTTCGCAGCAGTTCGGCGAACTGAATATTACGAAGGCTCCTGCCGAGGGTAATATCGCGCTCGCGACCAGCGATGCGTCCAGGACTTACGACGGCACGCCGCTGACGGCGGCCAAGGCAACTGCGACGGTGGGCTTCGGCAACACTGCGAAGGTCGAGTACAGCCTGGATGGCCAGGCTTGGACCGAGAGCCTGGACGAAATCACGGCGACCAATGTGCTGGATTCTGTCACGGTCCAGGTGCGCGCTTCCAGTGAAGCCAACTACGATGGCTATGTGTATGCGACCGAACAGCTGACCATCACGCCGGCTCGCGTGATTATCACCACCCCGAGCAAGGACAAGGTCTACGACGGCACGCCGCTGAAGGCCGAGGGCTCCATCGCGGGCATCGTTGATGGCGAGACGTATACCTTCGCGACAACCGGTTCGCAAACGGCCAAGGGCGAAAGCGCCAACACGTACAGCCTGAAATGGGATGG
>ERZ808240.2332-NODE-2332-length-21077-cov-3.507992_pt1 | contig 21077 bp, 19 predicted proteins | sample MGYA00521084_ERZ808240 | MGnify/ENA primary metagenome ERZ808240 (study PRJEB31516, sample SAMN03275571) | gut metagenome | biome: mammalia-associated habitat; material: feces | host: Papio cynocephalus | place: Kenya | collected 2012-08-06 ...
CAAATTCGGGTGTCCAAAAGCTTTACATATTTGTCGTGGAACGCCGTAAAGGTGCCTGCATCCAGTTCGTCACGGATGCGTTCCATCAGGTGGTTATAGAACCAGAGGTTATGCATGACCAGCAGACGCATGGCCAGCATCTCGTCCGCCTTGACCAGATGGCGCAGATAGGCGCGGGAGAAGGAGCGGCAGGTCGGGCACTGACAGTCCGGGTCCAGCGGCAGCGGATCTGTCTTATACTTCTCATTCTTAATGTTCATGGTGCCCTTCCAGGTGAAGAGCTTGCCGTGGCGGGCATTGCGGGCAGGCATAACGCAGTCAAAGAAATCCACGCCCCGGGCCACGCCCTCAATGATATTGCTCGGAGTGCCCACGCCCATCAGATAGCGGGGCTTGTCAGCCGGCATATAGGGCTCCACCGCTTCGATGATCTCGTACATTGTCTCGGTAGGCTCCCCCACTGCCAGGCCGCCGATGGCAAAGCCGTCGCAGTCCAGCTGGGTGATCTGCTGCATATGCTTGATACGCAGGTCCGGGAAGGTGCATCCCTGGTTGATGCCGAAGAGCATCTGATGCGGGTTCACGCAGTCTGGCTGGGCATTCAGCCGCTTGTGCTCCGCAACACAGCGCTCCAGCCAGCGGTAGGTGCGCGCGCAGGATTTCTCTGCATATTCATAGGTCGCCGGGTTTTCCACGCACTCATCAAAGGCCATGGCAATATCACTGCCCAGATTGGACTGGATGCGCATGGATTCCTCCGGCCCCATAAAGATCCGACGCCCATCCACATGAGAAGAGAACGTAACGCCCTCCTCCTTGATATTGCGCAGTTTGGCCAGAGAGAACACCTGAAACCCACCGCTGTCCGTCAGGATCGGGCCATACCAGTCCATAAACTTATGCAGGCCGCCCATCCGCTTTACCACGTCGTCGCCGGGACGGACATGGAGGTGATAGGTATTGGACAGCTCGATCTGGCAGTTCAGTTTTTCCAGATCATGGGCAGACACGCCGCCCTTGATGGCCGCCTGGGTGCCCACGTTCATAAAGACCGGGGTCTGGGCCGTACCGTGAACGCAGGTGAACTCTCCCCGCCGGGCTCTGCCCTCTGTTTTCAAAACTCGAAACATAGAAAACTCCTGTTGTCATCCGATGCAGAGGGGCTTTCCCATCCCACTCCGCTGTGTTAAATTATTACTATAAATATAATGAATATAATGATAAAAGCAAAAAGGGATTCTTACATGAAAAAACAAAGTCTTTGGAAACCGCTCTCACTTCTGCCCGCACTGGCAATGCTGGCAGTGATCTTCTCCTTCTCCGCCCAGACCGGTACTCAGTCCGGCGGACTGAGCCAAGCCGTCAGGCGCACTGGGTCTATTAGAGCTTATACGTCATCTGATCCGCCGATACAAAAGAAAATGGCAGACAAACTGACAGTATAACGGTTTGCAGCAAAATCGTCAAGGTCACATACCCCTGCTTCCCGCATAGGATAGAAGCAGGGGCATTTCTTTGAATTTTCTCAGCTGATAAACATGGCGTCGCCAAAGGAGAAGAAGCGGTATTTCTCGCGTACAGCCTCGTTATAGGCATTCAGAATGTGCTCCCGGCCTGCCAGCGCAGACACCAGCATGATCAGGGTGGACTCCGGCAGGTGGAAATTGGTGACCAGGGCATCCATCACCTTGAAGCGGTAGCCCGGGTAAATAAAAATATTCGTCCAGCCGCCGGTGGCAGTCATGGTGCCATCCTCTGCCGCCCAGCTCTCCAGCGTGCGGCAGGAGGTCGTGCCCACACAGATCACGCGGCCGCCGTTTTTCTTAGTCTCATTGATAATGTCGGCAGTCTCCTGAGGAATGACGCAGTATTCCGAGTGCATCTCATGTTCGGTGATCTCGTCCTCTTTCACCGGCCGGAAGGTGCCCAGACCCACATGGAGGGTCACATAGCACAGCTTAACGCCCATATCCTCGATCTGCTTCAGCAGCTCCGGGGTGAAATGCAGGCCCGCCGTGGGGGCCGCCGCAGAGCCGACCACCTTGGAATAAACCGTCTGATAGCGCTCCTGGTCCTTCAGTTCCGCTTTGATGTAAGGCGGCAGAGGCATCCGGCCCAGCTCCTCCAGGACCTCAAGGAAGATGCCCTTGTACTCAAAATGCACCAGGCGGTTGCCATCGGACAGCACCTTCTGCACCTCCGCCTGAAGCTGACCGTTACCAAAGGAGACGCGGGCGCCCTCGCGCAGCTTCTTGCCCGGGCGCACGAGGCACTCCCACACGTCGCCGCCCTTGTCCACCAGCAGCAGGATCTCCACCGTGCCGCCGGTAGGACGATGGCCGATGAGCCGGGCGGGCAGCACCCGGGAGTTATTCAGCACAAGGCAGTCCCCGGGGCGCAGGAACTGGGGCAGGTCATAAAAATGGTGGTGGCCGATCTCACCGGTGGTCTTGTCCAGCGTCATCAGCCGGGAGCCATCCCGGCGGTCAAGCGGAGTCTGCGCAATGAGCTCCGGGGGCAGGTCATAGTTAAAATCACTCGTCTTCATAGAATGGAACTTCCGTCCTTTTGTATAAAATATAGGAGAGATGCCTGAACTATTTTCTCCACCCTGACTCACTCTGCCGCTTGACGCACTTAATTTATTGTGTTAAAGTAAACAAAAATGCGTGATAGAGGCGCGGAATTCATCAGTCCTCCAGCCGAGAGCACCGAGCTCAGTGAAGCTGGACAAAAGGGAATTCCGCCGAAGGAGCCGCTCTCCGGTGGGAAAGGCTGCCTGGGCGCAGGTGCGAACAGCCCTGCGACTGTCATCAGGATCACTTATCTGATGTTGAGCTGTCGCTGCCTTTTGCATATTGGCCGGTCTGCGCCCGTCACCCGGACATTATAGTACAAAGCCAGCCGGTTTTTCAACCCGCTGGCGCTTTTTTTTGGAGGTAATCATCATGAAACAGTACAAAGTTGGTGTTGTTGGCTGTACCGGCATGGTCGGTCAGCGTTTTGTCACCCTGATGGAAAACCACCCCTGGTTCCAACTGACCGTTGTCGCCGCCAGCGCCCGCAGCGCCGGAAAGACCTATGAGGAGGCCGTCGCCCCCCGCTGGGCCATGGACACCCCCATCCCCGAGGAGGCCAAAAAGCTGGTCGTGATGGACGCCACTGCCGACATTGAAAAGATCGCCGCCGCCGTGGACTTTGTATTCTGCGCAGTCGACATGAAGAAGGACGAGATCCGCGCACTGGAGGAGGCCTATGCCAAACACGAGTGCCCGGTGGTGTCCAATAACTCCGCCCACCGCTTCACCCCCGATGTGCCCATGGTGGTGCCCGAGATCAATCCCGAACACCTGGAGGTCATTGCCGCCCAGCGCAAGCGTTTGGGCACCAAGCGCGGCTTCATTGCCGTCAAGTCCAACTGCTCCCTCCAGTCCTATGTGCCTGCTCTGCATCCCCTGCGCGCCAGGTACGGGCTGGACAAGGCGCTGGTGTGCACCTATCAGGCCATCTCCGGTGCCGGCAAGACTTTTGAGACTTGGCCTGAGATGATCGACAACGTGATCCCCTACATCGGCGGTGAGGAAGAGAAGAGCGAGCAGGAGCCGCTGAAGCTCTGGGGCAAGGTGGAAGGCGACCATATCGTGAACGCCGACTCCCCCGCCATCACCGCTCAGTGCCTGCGCGTGCCGGTGTCCAACGGCCACATGGCCGCCGTGTTCATGTCCTTCCCCGACGGCAAAAAGCCCTCCATTGAAGAGATCAAGGACGTCTGGGCCGGCTTCAAGGGCCGCGCTCAGGAGCTGGAGCTGCCCTCCGCCCCCAAGCAGTTTCTCCACTATTTTGAGGAGAACGATCGTCCCCAGACCAAGCTGGATCGTATGCTGGAGAGAGGCATGGCCGTCTCCATCGGCCGCCTGCGCCCTGACACCCAGTATGACTATAAGTTTGTCTGCCTGTCCCACAACACCCTGCGCGGCGCCGCCGGCGGCGCTGTGCTTCTGGCCGAGCTGCTGTGCGCAGAGGGCTACATGGAAAGGAACTGATTTTTAATGCGTAACCCCGTTTTTACCGGCGCCTGTGTCGCCATTGTCACCCCCTTCACCGACGACAACAAGGTGGACTTTGACCAGTTCGGCCAGCTGATCGAGCGGCAGATCGCCGCCGGTACAGACGCCATCTGCGTCTGCGGCACCACCGGCGAGTCCGCCACCATGTCTCTGGAGGAGCACATGGAGACCGTGGAATACTGCATCAAGAAGGTCGCCGGCCGGGTTAAGGTCATTGCCGGTGCCGGCAGCAACGACACCGCCGCTGCCCTGATGCTGTCCCAGCATGCCGAGGCCGCCGGTGCCGACGCCCTGCTGCTGGTGACCCCCTACTACAACAAGGCCACTCAGATGGGACTCATCAAGCACTATGAGTACATCGCCGACCGGGTGCACACCCCCATCATTCTCTACAACGTGCCCTCCCGCACCGGCTGCTCCTTCACCGCCGCCACCTATCAGCAGCTGGCAAAGCACCCCAACATCTGCGGTGTCAAGGAGGCCAGCGGCAACTTCGGACTGATTCTTGAGACCCGCAGACTGTGCGGAGATGACTTCTACATCTGGTCCGGCAACGACGATCAGGTCGTGCCCATGATGAGTCTGGGTGCCAAGGGTGTGATCTCGGTGGTGAGCAATGTTCTGCCTGAGGTCATGGTCAAGATGAGCCACCTCTGCCTGGAAGGCAGCTTCGCGGAAGCCGCCAAGATGCAGATCGAATACAACGACCTGTGCAACGCTCTGTTCATGGAGGTCAATCCCATCCCCGTCAAGGCCGCCATGGAACTGATGGGCCTTTGCAGCGGCAACATCCGCCTGCCCCTGTGCGAGATGTCCCCCGAGCACCATGTCGCCCTGCGGGAGACCCTCTCTGCCTACGGCGTTGCGCTGAAAAACTGAGGAGTCCGGCATGGTACGAAAGATCATTATTTCCGGCTGCAACGGCCGCATGGGCCGGGTAGTCGAGAGCATCTGCGCGTCAGATCCCGATGTGAGCGTGGTGGCAGGCTTTGACGTCAGCCTGGAAAGCCGCGCCTTCCCTGTGTTCGTCTCCCCCGCCAACTTCACCGGCGAGGCTGATGCGGTGATCGACTTCTCCAGTCCCGCTGCGCTGGACGGCCTGCTGGCCTTTGCGCTGGAGCGCAGGGTGCCGCTGGTGCTGGCCACCACCGGCTACTCCGACGAGCAGCTGGCCCGGATCAACGAGGCCAGCAGGAGCATCCCCATCTTCCGCAGCGCGAATATGTCTCTAGGCATCAACGTCCTGCTGGAGCTGGTCAAAAAGGCCGCCGCTGTACTGGGCGACAGCTATGACATCGAGATCGTTGAAAAGCACCACAACCGCAAGGTGGACGCCCCCAGCGGCACCGCTCTGATGATCGCCGATGCCGCAGCAGGTGCGCTGAATTTCAAGCCGGAGTATGTCTATGAGCGACACAGCGTCCGTCAAAGCCGGGACAAGAAAGAGATCGGCATCAGCTCCGTCCGCGGCGGTACCATTGTCGGCATTCACGAGATCATGTTCGCCGGCCGGGACGAGATCATCGAGATCAAGCACACCGCCATGAGCCGCGAGATCTTCGCCAGCGGCGCGGTCAAGGCCGCAAAATTCCTGGCCGGTGTGAGCAAGCCCGGTATGTACGACATGTCCATGCTGGTGGAAAACAACTAAGCGGCGCATGGGTATTCCCCTGCACCGCGCCGCAAAAGGAGCATCCGGAAATGGAACATAAAATCACAAAAATCTCCTATGCCAATGATGTGACCCTCATCACGCTGTCCGCTCTGCCCAGCGGAAAGGCCGTAAGTCAGGTGCTGACCGCATTTGCCGCCAGCGGGATCAACGTCGACATGATCTCCCAGACCGCCCCGCAGGGCGGCTCCATGCGGCTGAGCTTCACCGTATCCGACCGGGATCTGAGTCAGGTGCTGACGATTCTTGGCCAGATCAGCAACGGAAGCAAGGGTTTGAATCCCGAGATCCTGCCCGGCAACTGCAAGATCGCCTTTTTTGACGCCGACATGGTGAACACTCCCGGCGTGGCGGCCAAGGTATTCTCTCTGCTCAGCGAAGCCGAGATCCAGATCATGCTGGTCACCACCTCTGACGTGGACATTTCCATTCTGGTCAGCGCCCACGAGCTGGGTGATGCGCTGAGCGTCATGCAGAACGCCTTTGGCGTCACCCCCGAGGAAGTCAACTTCTAATCATTGCCCAAGCAAGCAAAAGTGCCCGAACCGCATGGTTCGGGCACTTTTTGCTTCAAATCAGGTCGTATGATCCGACGTATGAAATGTCTTTAAATTACCGGTCTTGCCACTGCGGCGCTCCAGCTCCTCCGCCAGATCATTCGCCGTAATGCCTTTGCAGATCATCATGACCATCAGGTGATAGAGCAGGTCACCGGTCTCCTCGGCAATCTTTTCGTCATTCTGATCTTTTCCCGCAATCAGCAGGAGTGCACAGGCCTCGCCGACTTTTTTCAGAATCTTGTCCAAGCCCTCCCGAAAGAGATAAGCAGTATAAGATTCTGCGCCATCGCTGTCCCGGCGCGTTTCAATAACCTGCATCAGGGCATCAAAGCTCTGTCCTTCTGTCTGACAGCGTCGGTTCAAATCGGCCATGACCGCCTCCAGCGTAACACCGGAGAAGCAGAGCAGGACCGTAACATGGTAGAGCACGTCGTTCAGCTCCCCTACCGTCTCCGCCTGATCGTCATTCTTTGCGGCGATGCACACCTCAAAGGTCTCCTCGCCGCATTTTTTCAGAATTTTATCCAATCCCTGGCCGTAGAGATAACTGGTATAGGACTTTTCTCCGCCGCCGCTCTTCCGGCGCTCCAACGCCACGGCGTACTGGTCGGCGATCGCCGTCTGTGCCCGGTTTGTCATGTTTCCGCCTCCCAGATCGTATTGAAAAAGCAGCTGCGTGCGCCGGTATGGCAGGTCGGGCCGTCCGGCTCACAGAAATAGAGCAGGGTGTCCGTATCGCAGTCGGTGACCATCTTCTTTACATGGAGGAAGTTGCCGCTGGATTCGCCCTTGTTCCAGAGCTTCTGACGGGAGCGGCTCCAGAACCAGGCAGTATGGGTCTTGAGCGTCAGCTCATAGGCTTCTGCATTGGTAAAGCCCAGCATCAGCACCTCGCCGGTCTGCCAATGCTGGACAATAACCGGGATAAGGTCGGATTTCTGAAATAAGTCTTTTGTTTCGATCATGCGTTTTCCCTCACAGGTATGTTCTGCTCCCGCAGGTATTCCTTCACCTGCGGCACGGTCAGCTCTCCAAAATGGAACAGGGACGCAGCCAGTGCCGCGTCGGCGTCTGACTGTTCAAACACCTCCGCAAAATGCTCCAGACTGCCGCAGCCTCCGGAGGCGATCACCGGGATATGGACAGCATCCACAACCGCCTTGGTCATCTCCAGATCAAAGCCCTGTTTCGTGCCGTCGGCATCCATGCTGGTGAGCAGGATCTCGCCAGCTCCCATCCGCTCACCTTCCTTCGCCCATTCCACCGCATCCATGCCGGTAGGCGTGCGGCCGCCGGCCACGACGACCTCATAGCCGCCCTCGGGGCGGCGGCAGGCATCAATGGCCAGCACGACACACTGTGAGCCGAAGCGTTCCGCCGCCCGGGAGATTAGACTGGGGTCTTTGACTGCCGCAGAGTTGACGCTGATCTTATCCGCACCCGCCCGGAGCAGTTCCTGAAAGTCATCCAGCGTACGGATGCCGCCGCCCACGGTAACGGGGACAAAGACCTGCTGAACGGTGCGGCGCACCACATCGGCCACAGTTTTGCGGGCCTCCACGGTGGCTGTGATGTCCAGAAAGACGATCTCATCCGCGCCCTGTTTGGAGTAATAGGTGGCCAGTTCTACCGGGTCGCCGGCATCCCGGATATTGACAAAATTGACACCCTTGACCACCCGGCCATCCCGAACATCCAGGCATGGGATAATACGCTTTGCCAGCATTACTGCTCCCCTCCCGTCCGAACCGCCTCAGCCAGATCAATAGTGCCGGCATAGTAGGCCTTGCCAATGATCGCGCCGTAAAGGCCCATCTCTGCAAGGCGCTCGATGTCCTGATTATTGGACACGCCACCGGAGGCCACGATCTGGCAGTCGACCGCGCTCTGAAGCGCACGCAGGCGCTCATAAGACGGGCCGGAAAGTGCGCCATCCGTCTCTATATCAGTGAAAATCAGTGTTTTGACACCGAGATCCTCCATCTGCTTTGCAAAGGCCAGATAGTCCAGGCCGGAGTCCTCGATCCAGCCTGCGGTTTTGACTTTGCCGTCCTGCGTGTCCACGCCCACGGCGATACGCTCGCCATAGCGCTCGACGGCGGCGCGGACAAAGTCGGGATCTGTGACAGCGGCGGAACCAATGACTGCCCGCCAGACGCCCATGGCAAACACAGCCTCCAGATCTGCCATGCAGCGAATGCCGCCACCCAGCTCGATCTTCATGCCGGTCCTGTCTGCCACCGCCTTCACGATGGCGGAATTGACCCGCCGGCCGGACTTGGCCCCGTCCAGATCCACCATATGGATGTATTTGGCGCCTGCGGCGGCAAAGGCCTGCGCCGTGACGATGGGATTCTCCGCCACCTTATGCACAGTATCAAAGTCACCCTTCAAAAGCCGGACGACCTTGCCGTCCTTCAAATCAATCGCCGGTTCAATAATCATCGGTTCATCTCTCCAAAGTTTTTCAGCATGGCAAGCCCGATCTCGCCGCTCTTTTCCGGGTGAAACTGGGTGCCGAACACATTGCCGCTCTGCACGGCGGCCACCACCGAGGTGCCATAGTCGGTTCGGGCAATGACCTGAGACTCATCCTCCGCCACAGCGCAGAAGGAATGGACGAAGTAAACGTAAGCGCCCTCATCAATGCCACGGAAAAGCGGAGAATCATTCTGAAAATGCAGCTCATTCCAGCCGATATGAGGCAGTTTGAGCACAGTGTCGATCTTTTTGACACTGCCCTTGACGAAGCCGAGTCCCTTACAGGGACGCACCTCCTCGCCCCGTTCCAGCAGCAGCTGCATCCCAAGGCAGATACCCAGAATAGGCTTTCTTTCGCTCTCGGCGATCAGCACCTGATCCAGTCCCGGCCCGCGCAGCCTGTCGGCAGCGTCCGGAAACGCACCCACACCGGGCAGAAGGATGGAATCCGCCAGCTCCAGCTCTTTGGCGTCACTGGTGATCTTTGTCTCAAGTCCCAGATAATGCATGGCATTGGACACACTCATCAGATTGCCGACGCCGTAATCCACGATCGCGGTATAGCCCATCAGAGCACCCCCTTGGTGGAGGTCACGCCGCTTCCCTCGATCCTGATCGCGTCCTTGACCGCCAGACCAAAGGATTTGAAAAGTCCCTCGGTGATATGGTGTGCATTGACGCCGTAAAAGCACTTCTGGTGCAGGGTAATGCCCGCATTGTGGGCCACCGCCCGCATAAACTCCAGCGTCAGGCAGGAATCGTACTCACCAATGCGCTCCTGCGGCATTTCCGCATCAAAGGCCAGATAAGGCCGGTTGGAAAAGTCCAGTGCAGTGAAGGTGAGTGCCTCGTCCATGGGAACATAGGCAGAGCCGAAGCGGCGGATGCCCTTACGGTCGCCCAGCGCCTCGCGGATGGCCTGACCCAGCACAATACCGGTGTCCTCCACCGTGTGGTGGCCGTCCACATAGAGGTCGCCCTTGGCCGTGAGCTTCAGGCCAATGCCGGCATAGAAGCCAAAGGCAGTGAGCATATGGTCGAAGAAGCCGATGCCGGTATTGACCTGCACCTCTCCCCCGTCCAGATCCAGCTGAATGCTGATCTGGGTCTCTTTCGTATTGCGTTCGATCGTCGCAGTCCGAGCCATAGCAGTCACTCCTCAAAGCGCACGCGGATGGAGTTTGCGTGTGCGGTCAGGTGCTCCGCCTCCGCAAAGGCGATCACCTCATCATGGATGGGCTCCAGCGATGCGCGGTCAAATTCCAGCACGCTCATAGTCTTGAGGAAGCTGTCCACACTCAGCGGCGAGAAGAAGCGGGCCGTGCCGGAAGTGGGCAGAACATGATCCGGTCCGGCCAGATAGTCACCCAGCGGCTCGGGGGCCCAGGAACCCAGGAACACCGCGCCGGCATTCTTGATCTTGGGCAGGAGCGCACGGGGCTCTGCGGTGCAGACCTCCAGGTGCTCGGGGGCCACCTCATTGGCCAGCTCCACACAGCGCTCCAGACTGGGGCAGACAATGACTGCACCGAAGTTCTTGATGGACTCCTCCATGATCTCGCTCCGGCTCAGATAACCGGTCTGGCGGATGATCTCCGCATCCACCTGCTGAGCAAGCTCCATGCTGGTAGTCAGCAGAATAGCGGAAGCCAGCCGATCATGCTCCGCCTGACTCAGCAGGTCAGCGGCCACATACTTGGCCTCGGCCGTCTCATCGGCGATGACCAGCACCTCGGAGGGGCCGGCCACCATGTCGATGTCCAGCGTACCATAGGCCATGCGCTTGGCGGCGGCCACAAAGGCATTGCCCGGGCCCACCAGCTTATCCACCTTGGGAATAAAGCCCGCGCCGTAGGTCAACGCAGCCACAGCCTGCACGCCACCCAGACCGATCACCCGGTCCACGCCGGCGATCTTCGCGGCGGCCAGCACAGCGTTATTGAGGTTGGCGGTGGGCGGCGTGACCATAATGATCTCCTCCACCCCGGCCACCTTAGCCGGGACGGCATTCATCAGCACGGAGGAGGGATAGGCCGCCGTACCGCCGGGAACATAGATGCCCACGCGGGTCAGGCCGCGCACCACGCGTCCCACCCGGCCGCCGTCAGGAGAGGTCCACTCTATGGTCTTGGCCAGCAGGTGCTCATTATAATCCCGGATATTGGCCGCGGCGTGCTCCATCGCGCGGATGAGCTTGGCGTCGCAGGATGCATAGGCCGCAACCAGCTCCTCTCTGGTAAACTCACGGGGCGCAGCCTTGTCTAACTTCAGCGAATACTCCTCCACAGCCTCATAGCCCCGCTGACGCACATCCTCCATGATGGCGGCGGCAGAGCGGGTGATCTCCTCACCCACGGCGGCGGAACGGGAACGCAGATCGACGATCAGAGCTTTTTCCTGAACGCCGTCGGCGGTAACGATCTGGATCATAGTGCTTTCTCCCTCAATTCTGCTTCGCATTTCCCGATAAAATCAAGGATCTGCGTCTTATAAAGTTTCATGCTGGCGGTATTGACGATGAGCCGGGCAGAGACATCCGCCACGGTCTCGATGGGCACCAGGCCATTGGCTTTCAGCGTCGCACCGGTCTCCACGATGTCCACGATGGCGTCGGTCAGGCCGAGGATGGGTGCCAGCTCCACGGAGCCCTCGATTTTAATAATATCTACATCCATACCCTTATTGGCAAAGAAGCGTTTGGCCACATTGGGGTATTTGGATGCAATGCGGCGGGTCTTATAGCCCTTATAGAAGTCCGTGCCCTCCTTGACAGCCAGCGCAAAACGGCACCGGCCAAAGCCCAGGTCGAGCACCTCGTAAAAGGAGCCTCCCTTTTCCAGAATGGTGTCCTTGCCCACAATGCCCAGATCGCAGACGCCCTGTTCCACATAAGTGATGACGTCCGGCGCTTTGGAGAGCACCGCATCCAGCGGATAATTCGGGATCTCGTGGATGAGCCGGCGGCCCGGGTTCCGCACCGGGGTGGTGTCCAGCCCCATCTGGTCAAAGAGGTCCATGGATTTATCCAGCAGTCTGCCCTTGGTAATGGCGATTCTCAAGCGATCACTCATGCTCCCACCGTCCTTTCACCCTGACTGTCCAGCACCAGCACATGGGGTATCCCCTTTTCCCGCGCCAGCGCAAGCGTCAGCTCCAGGCTGGCACAGGGAGACAACTCGCAGGTACCGTCCGGGCGGCGGTCCACTTCGGCGATGGCCCGGGAGAGCTGGCTGAGTTCATAATAAATAACAGTGTCCACCACCGGGTCCGGTACATCAGGAAGGCAGGCGGCGACGGCGTCCACGTCCACAGCGAAGCCGGTGGCCTGCGCCGGACGGCCGAACGCCTCCAGCAGGCGGTCATAGCGGCCGCCGGAGAGGACCGCCGTTCCGGCGCCCTCCACATAGCCCCGGAACACCACGCCGGTATAGTAGTCGATCTGGTGCACCAGGCCGAGATCAAAACGGACGTACTGGCCGTAACCGGCCTGCTCCAGCAGCTGGTAAAGGGTGCGCAGATAGGCGATGGTGCCCTCTTCCCCGCTGCCCAGCGCTTCGGCCTCGTCCAGCACTTCCACGCCGCCGAAGAGGTAGGCCAGCTGATTCAGCGCGGCGCAGGCGGGACGGTCGCTGTAATCAGCCAGAAACGCCCGCAGCGCGGCAAAGTTCTTGCCCTCGATCAGTGCGCGGATCTGCTCTGCAGTCTCGTCGTCGATCTTCATCTCGCTGGCCAGCGCCCGGTAGATCCCGGCGTGGCCGATCTCGATATGGAAGTTCTTCAGCCCGCAGGAGCGCAGAGAGTCAACCGCCATGCAGATCATTTCCAGATCCGCCCGGACACCCCGGGCCCCGATCAGCTCCACGCCGCACTGGGCAGCCTCGCCGTCCACACCGTGGTTGGCATCGCTGGAGCGGTAGACGTTCTGATTGTAGTAAAAGCGCTGCGGCAGAGGAATGTCCTTCAGCTTGGTCGCCGCCACGCGGGCGATCGGAATGGTGCATTCCGGCCGCATGACGCAGATCTTGCCGGAACGGTCGATCACCTTGAGCATGGACTCCTGCGGAATGGCACAGCCGCCGGTGACAAAGGAGTCGTAGAACTCCACCTCCGGGGTGATGATCTCCGCATAACCGCGGCGGCTGAAGAGGTGTGTCAGCTGGGACTGCACCTGCCGGCGCTCCCGGCACTCGCTGAACAGCCGATCCCGGGTCCCCTCCGGGGTGTATGGAATGAATTTCATGGGCGATAGGCCCCCTTTACTTTAGTACACTAATACACTACCACTCTAAAACAATCCTGTCAATAGGGAATACTGCACAGCTTTAAAGTGAAACTCAGATCATCTTTTTATACTGCGAAATATCTGCTCAAAACAGGGTGATCTGACTGGTATCCGGGATGCCGTCCAGCGCCCCCATGAACTTGAGCTGGTCGATATGGGCCTTGGAAACCTTGGGACAGGCGTTGGAAAACTCCTCAATGGAGATGAACTCCCGTCCCTTGCGCGCCTCTACAATGGACAGCGCCGCAGATTCGCCCAGGCCGGGACAGGCCGTGAACGGCGGGATCAGGGCATTGTTCTCCTTGTCCACGATAAACCGGGTCGCATCGGATTTATAGAGGTCCATCTTCGCCATCTGGAACCCGCGCAGATAATACTCATAGAACACCTCAAGGGTGACCAGCATATCCTCCTCCACGGCGGCGGGCTTTTCCTTTGCCTCGATCTCCTTCATCTTATTGCGGCAGACCTCCATGCCCAAACACATACAGGTGGCGTCAATAGCCTTCGCGCGGATGGAGAAGAAGGCGGCATAGAAGGCCAGCGGCTCATGCACCTTGAACCATGCGATACGGAAGGCCATCATAACATAAGCCGCCGCATGGGCCTTCGGGAACAGGTAGCCGATCTTGGCCAGAGAGTCGATATACCAGTCGGGTACATTGTGCTCCTTCATGGTCTCCACCCAGCCGTCCTGAAAGCCGCCCTTTTTGACCTTGCCCTTACGGACGGCCTCCATGATATTGAAGGCCGTCAGAGGTTCCACGCCCTGATCCATCAGATAGAGCATGATGTCATCGCGGCATCCCACAGTGGAGTCAACGGTGGCGGTGCCGGAGACGATCAAATCCCGGGCGTTGCCCAGCCACACGTCGGTGCCGTGGGAGAAGCCGGACAGACGGATCAATGTGTTGAACTGGGTGGGCTGGGTGTCCATCAGCATTCCGCGGGTGAATTTGGTGTTGAACTCCGGGATGGCCACGGCACCGGTGGGGCCGAGAACCGGGTCATTTTCAAAGCCCAGTACCTTGGAGGACGTAAAAATGGACAGGGTGTCCTTGTCATCCAGTGGGATCTGCTGTGGATCCACACCAGTGATGTCCTGAAGCATACGGATCATGGACGGATCATCATGGCCCAACATATCCAGCTTCAGCAGGTTGTCCTCCATAGAGTGGTATTCAAAGTGCGTGGTGACGATGTCGGTATTGGGATCGTCCGCCGGGTGCTGGACTGGACAGAAATCGTAGATCTCCATATCGCCGGGAATGACGATCATGCCGCCGGGGTGCTGACCGGTGGTGCGCTTGATGCCCACGCAGCCCTTGGCCAGCCGGTTGATCTCCGCCGTGGGGGCGTGGATGCCCCGCTCCTCCAGATATTTTTTCGCATAGCCAAAGGCGGTCTTTTCCGCCACGGTACCCACCGTCCCAGCACGGAACACATGGCTCTCGCCGAACAGTTCAAAGGTGTAGCGGTGGGCCTTGGCCTGATATTCGCCGGAGAAGTTCAGATCAATATCCGGCATCTTCTTGCCGCCGAAGCCTAGGAAGGTCTCAAACGGGATATTAAAGCCGTCCTTAATGTACTTTGTGCCGCAGACCGGGCACCATGCGTCCGGCATATCCGCACCGCAGCCGTAATTCTTGCCCGCTTCAAAATCGGAGTGCTTGCACTTCGGGCAGCGGTAATGGGCGGCCAGTGAGTTGACCTCCGTAATACCGGAGAAGAAGGCGACGATGGAGGAGCCGACGCTGCCTCGGGAGCCGACCAGATAGCCGTGCTCCAGTGAGTTCTGCACCAGCTTCTGGGCAGACATATAAATGACATCGTATTTACGCTCGATAATGCCGGGCAGTTCCAGATCGATTCGATCCTGCACGATCTGAGGCAGCTTCTCGCCGTAGAGCTCGTGGGCCTTGGAATAAACCAGATATTCCAGCTCCTTGTCCGAGTCCTTCAGCTTGGGCGCAAACAGCTTCTTGGGCAGGGGCGGAATGGTATCCACCCACTTGGCAATGCGGTTGGGATCCTCCAGGACCACCTTGCGGCAGTCCTCCTCCCCCAGATAGCCGAACTCCTCCAGCATCTCGTCCGTGGTCTTGAAATAGATGGGCAGAGGGGAGTCTGCGTCCTTGAACTGCTTGGATGTCAGCAGGATGTGGCGGTAGATCTCGTCCTCCGGGTCCATGAAATGGACGTCGCCAGTGGCGCACACCGGCTTATTGAGCGCCTTGCCCAGCGCCAGAACCGTGCGGTTGAAATCCCGCAGCTCCTCCTCGCTCTCCACGATGCCCTCACGGAGCATATACATATTATTGCAGATGGGCTGGATCTCCAGATAATCGTACCACGAGGCGATACGCATCAGCTCATCCCAGCTCTTGCGGTCCACAATGGCCCGGAACAGCTCGCCCGCCTCGCAGGCAGAGCCGATGATGAGGCCCTCCCGGTTTTCGTTGATAAGGCTCTTGGGCATGATGGGAAAACGCTTGAAATGCTCCAGGTGGGCCAGAGAGATGAGCTTATAAAGATTGCGCAGGCCGGTCTGGTTTTTCGCCAGCACAATCAGGTGGTTTGCACTGCGCCGCTTTCCGCCGCCGCTGCCCGCACCGGCGCGCAGGGTACGCATGGCAGGGTTGATCTGCTGGAGCGTTTTGACGCCCATGTCGTTCAGATTGCGGTAGAGCGGCACCAGCATATAGGCCACTGTGGCGGCATCATCGGATGCCCGATGGTGATTAAAGGCCGGCAGATCCAGATACTCCGCCACCACATCCAGCTTATATTTACCCAGCTTGGGCAGGAGATTCTGGCAGAGGATCAGTGTATCCAGACTGGAATTATGGAAGGGACGGCCCATGCGGCGGCACCCCTCCGAAATAAAGCCCATGTCGAACTCCGCGTTATGGGCCGCCAGCGGGCGGTCCCCCACCCAGTCAAGGAACAGACTGAGTCCCTCCTCCTGGCCGGGCGCATCAGCCACCATATCATCGGTGATGCCGGTCAGCTCTACGATCTGTCGCGGGATGGGCTTGCCGGGGTTCAGGAAGGCGTTGTATTTGTCGATGATCTCACCGTTTTTCAGCACGACCGCGCCGATCTCGGTAATACGCTCCTTGCGGCGGTCAAGGCCGGTGGTCTCAATGTCGAAGCACACCATCTCGTCTTCCAGCGGCTGCTCCGTCGTGCCGTGGACGACCACCCGGTCATCCACGTCATTGCGGTAATAGGCCTCGGTACCCAGAATGACTTTGATCTTACTGCCGTTTCCGCTGGCCTTATAGGCCTCCGGAAACGCCTGCGCGATGCCGTGGTCGGTGATGGCAATGGCCGGATGCCCCCAGGAGATGGCCCGCTGGACAGCGCCGGTCACATCGGTCAGACCATCCATGGTGGAGTAGCGGGTATGCAGATGCAGCTCCACACGCTTCTCCTCCGCCAGGTCCTGACGGGGCGGCTTGGGGGTCCCCTCCGCCATGGCGAAGGGGCGCAGCTCCAGCTCGTTGGTAAATTTGCCGATCTGGAGCTTGCCCTGGATCAGCAGATATTTGCCCTCTTTGATCTTCTCCAGCAGCGGTTCCGCCTGCTTATTCTCATAAAAGCCGGACACCGTGATGGACCCGGTGCCGTCCGTAATATCAAAGTTGATGATCCATGCATTGCGCTTGGTCAGTTCCTTATGGTGGACGGAGAACACCTGGCCATTGATGACCACGCCGCCCATGTCTATGTCCAGCTTTCCGATGTCCACCGGTTCACCCCGGATGGGCTTGCCCAAAAAGGTGGCCTCGTCATTGCTGACGCGCTGCTTCTGAGGCGCGCGGGCGGCCGCCGCTTTGGGCCGCTGCTGGACGGCGGCGGTATAGGTCTGGGTGCGCAGCTGCTCCGTCTGGCGGAACAGCTCCTCCGCATCATCAGAGCGCTTTGGCTCCGCCAAACGCAGGCGGACAATGCGGCCATACATCTCGTGCACGCGGCTCTCCACCCGGCGGACAAAGGGCTCCAGCAGCTCGGCCCCGCCATTTTTCAGCTGAAGCGTGAGCTTGTCCCCTTCTTCTTCCAGCTCTGCACCGGAGAGCAGGCCATGGGCAGGCGGAAAGAGCTGGGAGAACTGCTCTCTCAGCCAGGACAGCGTGATCTCACCCTTACCGTCCGGGATCACAGTGCGCAGCGCGACCTTGTTCATCTGGTAGGCCAGCGCCAGCGCCTGCTCCAGTTCCCGGAGCCAGGTGTCATCCGCCCCCGGCTCCAGCGTGACATCCAGCAGGATCTCCGCCTTTTCCTCGTTGAGGTCAACTTTTAAAATTGTACATTTCTCTGCCAAAGCCAAAAGTTTTCCCTCCAACGGGCAGAGGGAAAACATCTGGAGCAGCGGAATGCAGAATTCTGTGCTCATAATATGAAAATGCTCCTAGAATCAAAGTTCGTCAATGAGCTTCATCAGCTCGTCCACCAGTACCTCCTGCGGCACCTTTTTCAGCACCTTGCCATGCTGGAACAGCAGTCCCTCGCCGTTGCCGCCGGCAATGCCGCAGTCTGCGGCAGATGCCTCGCCGGGACCGTTGACCGCGCAGCCCATCACCGCCACGGTGATCGGCTTTGTGCAGCCCTCCAGACGTTTTTCGACCTCCTGCGCCAGCGGAATGAGGTCAATGCGGGTGCGGCCGCAGGTGGGGCAGGCGATAAGCTCCGGACCGTCCTTTCTCAGGCCAATGGCCTTCAGGATCTGTTTGGCCACCACGATCTCATCCGCCGGGTCTGCCGTCAGGGTGACGCGGAAAGTGTCGCCGATGCCCTGGGCCAACAGGCCGCCGATGCCGATGGCGGATTTGATGGTGCCCATGGTGTAGGTGCCTGCCTCGGTAACGCCAAGGTGGAGCGGATAATGGCTCCGCTCATGCATCATACGGTAGGCTTCCATGGCGATGGGCACATTGGAGGATTTCAGCGAGACGCAGATGTTGTCAAAATCATATTTATTCAGCAGGGCGATATGGCCGAAGGCAGATTCCACCAGTGCCTCCGGGCACACTTTCCCGTACTTGGCCAGCAGAGGTTTTTCCAAACTGCCGCCGTTGACGCCGATGCGGATGGGAATGCCGCGGTCGGCGCAGGCATTGGCCACAGCCTTGACCCGATCCTCCCCGCCGATGTTGCCGGGGTTAATGCGCACCTTATCCGCACCGGCGGCGATGGCCTCCAGCGCAAGGCGGTAATCAAAATGAATATCCGCGACCAGCGGAATGGAGATGCGCTCCTTGATCTTGCCGATGGCCTTAGCGGCGGCCATATCCGGCACAGCTACACGCACGATGTCGCAGCCCGCCGCCGCAAGGCGGTCGATCTGCTGGACGGTGGCGTCCACATCGTGGGTAAAGGTATTGCACATGGACTGAATGCTTACCGGGGCACCGCCGCCCACGGGAACGCCGCCGACCATGATCTGCTTCGTCATATCCATCATCTCCCGATCAGTCTGTAAACATCATTGATGCCCACCACCAGCATCAGCGCCAGCAGAAGGGCCATACCGGCCATGTGGACATAGCCTTCATATTTGCCGGGGATCTCCCGGTGGATCACCTTGGACAATATCACATTGAGCACAAGGAAAAAAATGCGTCCGCCATCCAGCGCCGGCAGAGGCAGAAGATTCATGACCGCCAGATTGACGGCAATGAATGCGCCGAAATAGAGCAGATTGAGCAGAGCATCCCCGGTTGAGTCCGACTGCTCCCCAACCTGACTCATCGTATTCACGATGCCAATGGGCCCGGACATATCTTTCAGGCCCGCCGCTCCGCTGAACAGATCTTCCAGACCAAACCAGACCATACGGACAAAGTCCACGCCGGTGCGCAGAGCCGTGCTCATATTGCTGGCAAAGGTGCTCTCCGCAACGCTGAAATTGATACCGTAACGCTGGGTAGTTCCGCCGTTTCCGTCCGGATACTCGCCCAGAGCCACGGGAACATCCGTCAGCGCCAGTTTTTCACCATCCCGGCGGATCATGAGGTCCACGGTACTGCCGTTGCCCCGGCTCAAAAGGGTGGCCACATCATTGTAGACCAGCACCCGGTGGCCGTTGATCTTCAGCAGCGTATCACCTGGCTGGAGATAACCCTCCGTATAAGCGGGGCAGCCGTCGGCAAAGGAGCTGATGGTCGGCACAGCAGTGGACTTCGCCGTAGAAAACAAGCAGAGCAGAATGATGATCCCCACCAGGAAATTTGTGGCTGAGCCGGCCAGCAGGATGAGAAAGCGCCGCCATGCGGGAGCCTTTGTGAAACTGCGGGGGTCCGCGGTGGCTTCGTCCTCCCCCTCCATGGCGCAGAAGCCGCCGATGGGGAACAGACGAAGGGAATAGACCGTCTCCTTCCCCTGCTTTTTCAGCAGTTGGGGCCCCATGCCGATGGAAAATTCGTTCACCTTGACACCGGACAGCTTGGCGGTCATAAAGTGGCCGAATTCATGGACGGCGATGAGAAAACCGAAAAAGAGGATGGCCAATAAAATATAGAGCATAGTTTCTCCTTATCAGGAAATATGGGAGTAGACCGCTTCACGGGCGGCGCAGTCAGCCTCCAGCACGGCATCCAGCCGCTCTGCACTCTGGGCAGGAACGATGGTCAGGGCGCGCTCCACCAGGTCTGCAATATCGAGGAAGCCGATCTTATCATGCAGGAACAGATTGACTGCCGCTTCGTTGGCGCCGTTCATAATTGCGCAGGTGGTGCCGCTCTTTTTCGCGCACTCCAGCGCGATGCCAAGGCACCGGAAGGTATCGGGATCCGGGCGCTGGAAGGTCAGCTCCGGGCAGGAAAACAGGTCGAGCTCTGTGGCCGCGGCATTGGTGCGGCGGGGCCAGGTCAGAGCGTACTGGATGGGCAGGCGCATATCGGCGGAGCTGATCTGCGCCAGGATTGCATTATCACAGTATTCCACTAACGAATGAATGATGCTCTGCCGGTGGACGACGATCTGGATTTTTTCCGGAGGCATATGGTAAAGCCGCATTGCCTCAATAAATTCCATGCCTTTATTCATCAGAGTGGCCGAATCAATGGTGATCTTTGCGCCCATGCTCCAATTGGGATGCTTCAACGCGTCTTCCTTGGTGACGTTTTGCAGCCGCTCCCGGCTCCAGCCGAAGAAGGGGCCGCCCGAGGCCGTCAGGATCAGGCGCTTGACCTCTCCCCTGTCGGCGCAGCCCTGAAGGCACTGGAAGATAGCGGAATGCTCCGAATCCACCGGAACGATCTCCACGCCTTCCTGCGCCGCACGGGCCATGACCAATTCACCAGCACAGACCAGCGTCTCTTTATTGGCCAGCGCAATGCGCTTGTGGGCATCAATGGCAGCCAGCGTGGGACGCAAGCCGATCATGCCCATGACAGCGGTCACAACAGTATCTGCGCTGGGAAGCGTGGCCGCTTCGATCAGGCCCTCCATGCCGGAGGCCACGCGAATACCGGTGTCCGCCAGGCGGATGCGAAGCTCCGCCGCTGCAGTTTCATCATAGGCCGCCACCAGCTCCGGACGAAACCGGCGGGCCTGCTCCTCCAGCTTGTCAATACTGCGGTTTGCGGTGATCGCCGCCACCTGAAAGCCGCACTGGGCGGCCACATCCAGCGTCTGGGTGCCGATAGAACCGGTAGAACCCAGAACGGAAATAATCCGACTCATAGTTGAACCCTCCAACCTGTACCGCTCCCGGCGGACTCAGAAACCCGGGAAGCAGTGGTAAAACAGCATAATGACCGGTGCGCAGAACACCATGCTGTCAAAACGATCCATCATGCCGCCATGGCCGGGCAGCAGCTTGCCATAGTCCTTGATGCCGCACTCCCGCTTGATGAGGGAGAAAGACAGATCGCCGATCTCCGTGACCAGCGCGCCCGCAAGGCCGTAAATAGTCAGTGCGAGGTAGTGCACCTCCATGTGCCAGCCCATGTGAAGCACCAGGCCGTAAACCAGCGAGAACACCACACCGATCACAAGACCGCCGATAT
>ERZ808240.2333-NODE-2333-length-21074-cov-6.778010_pt1:0-20000 | contig 21074 bp, 14 predicted proteins | sample MGYA00521084_ERZ808240 | MGnify/ENA primary metagenome ERZ808240 (study PRJEB31516, sample SAMN03275571) | gut metagenome | biome: mammalia-associated habitat; material: feces | host: Papio cynocephalus | place: Kenya | collected 2012-08-06 ...
GGCGTCACCAGTTCCTTCAGGGCTCGTGGAACTACGAGCGTATGCAGAACGGCGGCTGGTGCTACTCCATGATCCCCGCGATCAAGAAGCTGTACACCAACAAGGATGACCAGATCGCCGCTCTGAAGCGTCACCTTGAGTTCTACAACACTCACCCGTACGTTTCCGCACCGGTTATCGGCGTCACCCTCGCCCTCGAGGAGGAGCGCGCCAACGGTGCTCCCGTCGATGACGCCGCTATCCAGGGTGTCAAGGTAGGCATGATGGGCCCGCTGGCCGGCGTCGGCGACCCGGTCTTCTGGTTCACCGTCCGTCCTATCCTCGGCGCACTCGGCGCTTCGCTCGCTATGGGCGGCAGCATCGTCGGTCCGCTGCTGTTCTTCTTCGCGTGGAACATCATCCGTATGGCCTTCCTGTGGTACACGCAGGAGTTCGGCTACAAGGTCGGTTCCGCCATCGCCAAGGACCTCTCCGGCGGTCTTATGGGCAAGGTCACCGAGGGCGCTTCCATCCTCGGTATGTTCATCATCGGTTCGCTGGTCGAGCGTTGGGTGTCCATCTCGTTCACCCCGATCGTCTCCCAGATCACGCAGTCCGAGGGTGCCTATATCGATTGGAATAAGCTGCCTTCCGGCTCCGCTGGCATCAAGGAGGCCTTGACCCAGTACAACTCCATCGGCGCTACCGCTCTGGACCAGGTCAAGACCACCACGCTGCAGCAGAACCTCGATCAGCTGATCCCGGGTCTGTGCGCCGTGCTGCTGACGCTGCTGTGCTGCCAGCTGCTCAAGAAGAAGGTCAGCCCGATCGTCATCATACTGGCTCTCTTCGCCGTCGGTATCATCGGCCGTCTCTGCGGCTTCATGTAAGGGCGTTCGGTTAGACCGAATAAGCGCTTGCAGGGCTTGAGATAGCTCGTTTCCGGGTCGCATCTGCTTTGAGGATGCGGCCCGGTTTGTTTTCGGGTATAAGGGATGGCGCGGCAACGAGGCCGTACCGTGAAAGCGAGGATGCACATGGCTCAGTCCCAGAACAGTTCCGTCGATCTTACCCTGCCGGCAACGTGCCTCATGGGGCTGACGTCTCAGGGCAACGTGATGCTCGGCAACAAGGCGTTCGAGTTCTACAACGAGCGCAATCCCGAGGACTACATCCAGATCCCCTGGACGGAGATCGACTACGTGGCGGCCGAGGTTCTGCGCGGTACCAAGAAGATCCCGCGCTTCGTCATCTTCACCAAGGACGGCAACAAGTTCACGTTCTCCACGCGCGAGAACAAGAAGACGCTGCGTTGCATGGGAACCTATATCGGCGAGGATAAATTGCTTCGCTCACCCGATGTGCTCGAGGTGGTCGGTGCGGGTGTCAAGAGCATTCCGCATGCGCTCGGCGGGCTATTCCATAAGGACAAATAGCACGTAGTTTGCTACACTGGTACAACATGCCTCCGTAGCTCAGGGGATAGAGCACCGCTCTCCTAAAGCGGGTGCCGTGCGTTCGAATCGCACCGGGGGCACCAGTAAATTCGCAGGTCAGACGGTTTAAATCGTCTGGCCTGTTCTGGTTTTAGGGCGGGTATTTCCACGATTCGCTCGGGGATGGCGCTCCTTGCATGTGCAATTCAAGAAACGCCCGGGGCTTGGGCTAAGGGATGCGATTCCCGGGCAAATCTTGGATACGCACGCATGGGTGGCGACGTGGGCGAGGATACGAACTGGGCTAAAAACATCCTCATAGTCCGCTTGGGAAAACAGGGTATAATCGAAAAAAGTACCAGCGAAGCCCGGAGTGTTTAAAATGGGCGGGCGGCGCAGGTGCTAGTGATTTAGAAGCCGGGTTGCCGCCCGACTTCTCTTATCTCTCTTCGCTGTCCGTTTGCTTATACTTTTTCCACCAATCGATAACGCATAGGACGGATCTTATGGTGCTGGCCGAATAGGCCAGGGCACGAAGAACTTCAAAATGTTATTCATAGGCTTTGCTCCTTCTAGGAAGAAGCGCCACCCGCAGCGGACTTCGCTGGTGGGATGATTCTATCAACAATCCAATAGCGCGACTTGTCGATTTCAAGCCCGTTCAGGCAGCAAAAAGTCCGCTTGCCGGATGTGGCAAGCGGACTCATGCGAAAGATCGCGGCGATTATTGCCCTCGCCGCCGGGGCTGTACGACGCTATTCGGTCGTGGTGCCGCTTCCGCCCGTCGTACCGGATTCAGCAGTACTGCTACTACTGCTGTTGTTCAGCTTGACGGTCAGGCCGATCTCGGTGCCGACTTTCTGTTTACCCGCGGGGGAGATGCCCGTGACGGTCGCGTCGACACCAGAGGAGACAGTGTTACCGTTCTGGTCGACGATCTGGCCGATCTTGAAACCGCTCGCCTGCAGCTTTGCCACGGCGGACGACAGACTCTGGCCCTGAACGCTTGGAACCGTTGCCGATTGGGTCTTGGGGCCGGTGCAGATGGTCAGGGTGATGGTCGAGCCCTTCTTGGCGCGACCGGTGACATCCTGGCTGATCACGTAGCCGGTCTGGACGTCGTCGCTCGTGTCTTCGGCATAGGCCACCTTGAAGCCGGCATTGGATAGCGTGTTCGTGGCGCTAGCCTTGGACTCGCCGGTGACGCCGGGGACGGTCTCCTCATCGGGGCCCGTGGACACCTTGTAGGAGATGGTGGAACCCTTCTCGACCTCGGTGCCTGCCTCGGTCTCCTGCTCGAAGACGGTGCCGGCTTCGGCGTCGTTGGCCTCCTGCGTGGCGCTGCCCTTGAGGCCGGCCTCGGCAAGTGCCGCCTTGGCCTCGTCCTCGGTCTTGCCGGTCAGGCTCGGGACCTCGACCTTTTCTGCGGGCTTGGGGCCCTTGGACACGACGATGTTCACTGCGGAGCCCTTGGGCTTCTGAGTGTTGCCATCGGGCGTCTGCTCCATGACCTTGCCCTCGTCGTAGTCATCGCTGTAGCTCTGCTCGACAGAGCCGACGGTGAGGTCGGCGTCCTTGATCAGCTGGACGGCGGTCTCTTGGTCCTTGCCCAGCACATCGGGCACGGTGACGTTGTCGCCGCCGGAGAACAGGCCGGAGACCAGGGCGATGATGATGCCGATGATGGCGATCGCCGCGACGACGCCGGCGATGATCTTGCCCTTGCCGCCCTTTTTCTCCTCTTCCTCCTCATAGGCGTTGTTGCCACCCGAGACGGCGCTGCGTGCGCCCTGGCCCTTGGCGGCAGCGGTGGGGCGCGCCATGGCGCGCGTCTGCTCGGAGAGCTTGCGGGTCTCGGTCTGGCCCATGCCTGCGGCGGCGCCGATGATACGCGTGGGCTCGGGGACGTCGATCGCGCGGCCGGCCAGATAGCTGTTGAGCACCTGGCGCAGCTCGTCGGCGGTCTGGAAACGGTTCGCCGGGTCCTTCTCCATGCACTTCAGGATGATGCGCTCGAGATTGGCGTCGACGCCTGGGTTGAGCTCGCTGGGCGGCACGGGCAGCTCGTTCACCTGCTTGAGGGCGACCGAGATGGCGTCGTCGCCGTCGAACGGGACGCGGCCGGTGGCGCATTCGTACATCACGACGCCGAGCGAATAGATATCCGAGGTAGGGCCGAGGTCCTGGCCGCGGGTCTGCTCGGGGCTGACGTAGTGGGCGGTGCCCAGCACGTTGTTGTCCTGCGTGAGGTGGCTGTTCTTAGCGCGGGCGATGCCGAAATCCATCACCTTGATGTTGCCGTCGGGCAGCACCATGATGTTCTGCGGCTTGATGTCGCGGTGGATGATCTCGTGCTTATGGGCCACCGAGAGCGCTGAGCTGATCTGCGAGCCGATCTGGGCGACCTTTTTGGGATCGAGCGCTCCGTGGCTACGGATGCCGCTCTTGAGGTCGGTTCCGCGCAGGTACTCCATGACGATGTAATAGGTGTCGCCATCCTTGCCCCAATCGTAGACGCCCACGATATAGGGGGAGGACAGGCCGGCTGCGGCCTGGGCCTCCTGCTTGAAGCGCGCGGCGAACGTGGCGTCGCCGGCGTACTGGGGCAGCATGATCTTGACGGCGACCGTGCGGTCCAGCACCTGGTCCTGCGCACGGTACACCGTGGCCATGCCACCGGTCCCCACTTTGTCCTTGAGGAGGTATCGACCTCCGAGGGTCCTCTGTTCCATTCCTGCTCCTTACCTGATCTTTCGCATAGATCGAATCAACGTGGTACTTCCGTGTGGGTGGTCCATGGCATCACGACCCCTGTGCGGCGAGGGCCGCCTTGAGGACGATACCGGCGACGGATGCGCCGGAGACGTCGTTTTGGTCGTAACGCTCGACGATGACCGAGATGGCCACCGTGGGGGAATCGTAGGGGGCGAAGCCGATGAAGCATGAGTTGATGTTCGTCTTGGACGTCTCGGCCGTGCCGGTCTTGCCGGCGACCTTGACGCCGTCGACGGCGGCCGCGCTACCGGTGCCGCTCTGGACGACGTCGAGCATGGCTTGCTTGACCTTGTCCGCGGTGCCGGAGCTGATGGCCTGACCGAGCGACTTGGCCTGCGTCGTCTTGACGACGGTGCCGTCGGGGGCGAGTGTCTGGGCCACCAGGTAGGGATTCATTACCACGCCGCCGTTGGCGATGGCCGCGGCTATCACGGCGTTCTGCATGGTGGTGACCTGCGGGCCGGGCGTGTGGCCCTGGCCGACCGGCTGACCCGCGCCTGCCCAGGCAAGCTCCCATTCGGTCATCTGCGAGGGGTCGGGCATGATGGACGCGGCGGTGTTGAAGTCTTGCCCCAGCGACTCGCCGAAGCCGAAGGCCTTGGCGAACTGCACGAGCTTCTCGGCTCCGACCCTGTCGGCCACCTGCGCGAACACGACGTTGGACGAGTAGGCGAACGCCTTGCGCAACGAGAGCGTGCCGAACGCCTGGTTATGTGCGTTGGTGACCGGTGCGTTGCCGATGTCCATGGACGCCGGCGCACTGAACGCGCTGTCGAGCGAGGCGGTGCCGGTCTCGAGCGCGGCGGAAAGCGTCACGGCCTTGAAGGTGGAGCCGGGCGTGTAGAGCGACGAGGTGGTTCGGTCGACCTCGCTGTAGCTGTCGGTCTCCTGGCCGGAGGGGTTCGCGGCACGCGTCTGGGCGATGTCGGTGTTGTCATAGGTGGGCGAGCTCGCCTTGGCGAGCACGGCGCCGGTGCGCGGGTCGAGTACCACGACGGAGCCCTTGAGGCCCTTGAGCGCCTGTTCGGCGGCCGTCTGGATGCGCGAGTCGATGGTGAGCTTCACGGAATTGCCGGGCTGCACCTGGCCGGCGAGTGACGAGATCGCGTTCTCCCAGCTCGAGTAGTCCTTGGAGCCGGTGAGCGTCTCGTTCATGGTCTTCTCGATGCCGGACGTGCCGTATTGCGAGGAGACATAGCCCACGGTGTGCGAAGCGAGGTTGCCGTTGGGGTAGGTACGCTTGTAGGTGCCGTCGGCCTGCTGGAGCGACTCGGCCAGCGTTACGCCATCGGACGTGATGATGGAGCCGCGCTTGATGTACTTGGAGCGCGCGATGGTGTGATTGTTGCTCGGCATGGTCTGATAGTCCTTGGCCTTGATGACCTGGACGTACGTCAGGTTGCCGATAAGCACGGCGAACAGCGCCGTGAACAGGAATACCGTGCGCGTGAGGCGCTTGGCGAGGGCGACGCGGCCCAGCACGCCGGATTCGGGCGTGTCGAGCAGGCGGCGGCGCAGGCGCGAGTTGGGGTGCGCGTGCGAGGCGTGCACGCGGGCGGTCGCGGCGTTGCGGTTGAAGATACGGGTGCCGGCGGCGGTGACACCGGGGGCGACCTCCTCTTCGGCCGCGGGGATGGCGGTCATGATGCCGGTGCCGGTGAGGTCGGTCTCGCGTCCGGTGGCCTCGTCGCCGCCGCGCAGCAGGAGCGCGACGATGATGAAGCTCGCCAGCAGCGACGAGCCGCCCTGGCTCATGAAGGGCAAGGTGACGCCCGTCAACGGGATGAGCCTGGTCACGCCGCCGACGATCAGGAACGCCTGGAACGTGACGGCAGCGGTGAGGCCGGTGCACACGAATGCGGCAAGGTCGGATTTGGCGCGCGCCGCGGTGGTGAGGCCGCGCACGGCGAACAGCATGAACAGGATGAGCACGGCGCCGCCGCCGAGCAGGCCCATCTCCTCGCCGATGGCGGAGAAGATGAAGTCGGATTCTACGACCGGGATCGTGTTGCTCATGCCCTTGCCGATGCCGGCGCCCACCAGACCGCCGTCAGCGAGCGAGTACAGCGACTGCACGATCTGAAAGCCCTTCTGTTGGGCGTCGGCGAACGGGTCGAGCCAAACCTGGAAACGGACCTGAACGTGGCTCAGGAAGTGGTATGCGCCCACGGCTCCCACGCACAGCAGCAAAAGGCCGATGACCACATAGGACACGCGTCCCGTGGCGGCGTACAGCATGATCAGGAAGATGGTGTAGAACAGCAGGGCCGAGCCCAGGTCGCGCTCGAAGACGACGACGAGCAGGCAGACGCCCCACACGGCGAGCATGGGCATGAGCAGGCGCAGACGGGGGACCTTGAAGCCCAGGATCTGGCGGTTGGAGATGGAGAGCAGCTCGCGGTTCTCGGACAGGTAGCCCGCCAGGAACAAGACGATGAAGACCTTGGCGAACTCACCGGGCTGGATGGTGAAGCTGCCGATGCGGATCCACAGCTTGGAGCCCGAGATGGTGGTGCCGATAAACATGGGTAGCATGAGCAGGATGATGCCCATGATGCCGAACGTGTACTTGTAGCGCTTGACCACGTCGAGGTTCTTGACCAGGGCGAGCGTGCCCACCATGAGGGCCACGGACACGAACAGGATGATCAACTGGCTCATGGCGAGGTCGGGCGCCAGGCGCGTGACGAACGTGATGCCTACGCCCGAGAGCAGGAACACGATCGGCAGGATGGCGGGATCGGCCCCGGGCGCCAGGATGCGCACGGCGATATGGGCCGCGGCGAAGGCGGCGAACAGGCCGATCGGCACGGCGAGCGTCTGGAACGAGATCGCGGCTCCCGTGGTTATGACGTACATCGCATACAGCAGGATGACGGGGAATGCCGATGCGATGAGCAGGAAGAGCTCCGTGTTGCGGCGGCTACTCATCGGTACCTCCTTGCGCGGTTGCCGGGGAGACGTCCCCGGCGGTATCGGAATCGGCCCCGGTGTCGCCTGAGGCCGCGGAAGTGTTGTTCTTGATCGTGGCGGCATCCTGCACCTGCTGGGTCTGCTCGTCATCGATCTGCTTTCGGTACTTGGAGACCGTGCCCATGGCCTCGTCGATGCTCGACTGGGGGATGCCCTCTTTCAGCCGGTTCTGGGTGTCTTGCGGTAGGTCGGAGATCTTGACGGTGGTCTCGTCTTCGAGCCGCGACAGGTCGACGCCCATGAACGAACCGTTGATGCCGGTGTAGATGGCGACGCATCCCTTGTGGGTGCCCAGGTAGACGCTGCCCGAGACGACGAAGAACCCGGCGACGAGCGCGATGACGAGTGCTGCGACGAGTCCCGTCACGGCGATGAGCACGTTGCGCTTGCGCTTGTCGGCGACCTTGCGCATGTGGCCGTCGTCGACGACATCCACGGCGATCACGGTCACGTTATCGGATCCGCCGGCGGCGAGGGCGGCATCGACGAGGTTGTCGACGCACATCTGCGCGGTGGGGGACTGCGTGGCGATATTCTCGATGTCGCGGTCGGGGATCATGCTCGACAGGCCGTCGGAGCACAGGATCAGGCGGTCGCCCTCCTCGATCGTCAGCTGGAAGTGGTCGGCGTACATGGCCGGGTCGGAGCCCAGTGCACGGGTGATGACCGAGCGATTGGGATGGACGCGGGCCTCGTCTGCCGTGATCTCGCCGGCGTCGACGAGCTCTTCGACGTAGGAGTGGTCGCGCGTCACACGGATGAGCGTGCCCTCATGCAGAAGGTAGGCGCGCGAATCGCCCACGTGGGCGATGGCGATGGTGTTGTCCTCGATATAAGCCGCCGTGGCGGTGCAGCCCATGCCGGGCTTGCCCAGGCCGTTGACGGCCGCCTCGATGACGGCGGCGTTCGCGGCCTCGACGGCTGCGGCGAGGCGGGCCGGGTCGGCGGTGTTCGGGGCCGTCTTGGAGATGGTCTCGACCGCGATGGACGAGGCGACCTCGCCGGCGGCGTGACCGCCCATGCCGTCGCACACGCAGAAGAGCGGCGACTGCACCAGATAGGAATCCTCGTTATGCGAGCGCACGCAGCCCACGTCCGAGCGCGCACCCCACATGAGCTGCGTGGACGTGCCGGCGTCGTAGGAAGAGTCGGTCTCGATGCGCGCCTGCGCGGGCTCGACGGGCTCGAAGCTCATGGTCGAGCCGGGGTCGTCGAGTTTGGCCTCGATGGCCTGGACGTCGATCTCGGCGGTATCGGCCGGAGAGGTCGACGGCGCTTCCGTGGTGTTACCGGCAGCCGGTTCCGCGTCGGCGGGCGCCATGGTGGCGGTGTCGTCGAGCGAGACCCCGGGTACGGGCGCGACGGGGGCCATGTCCCCCTCGATGCTCACGGCATCATCGGCGACCGTGCGGGCGCTGGCTTCCTCGACCGCTTCTCCGGGGGTTTCGTCCTCGGGCGGTGCCACATGGGCCCCGATGGGTTCATGGCTTGCCGGCTCCTCGCCTGCGGCGACGGTCGGCTGGAGAAATCCCGGCATACTGCCCTCGTCCGTCGTGACGTGCTCGACCGGCAGCGAGAACACGGTGTCCTCGGGCTCGATCGGCGTCTCGTCAGGTGACGCGGCGTGTGCCGGCGTCGTGTTCGCTCCATCCTCCCTGGTTTGGGAATGAGCGAACGAGAAGCTGTTCTCCTCGTCTGTCATCGGCGGTTCACTTTCATGACGACGTCACCGATCTGCACCTCGTCGCCTTCGCGCAGCGTGGCGGGTTCCACGAGCTGGCGACCGTTTACCAGCGTGCCGTTGAGCGAGTTGAGGTCCTCGATGATGAGTGCCGGGCCCTGCAGCGAGAAGCGGGCGTGGGAAGCCGAGACGAACGGCTCGTTGATGCAGATATCAGAGGAGGGCGAGCGGCCCACGATGACGGGGCCGAGCATGTCGACATGGATGCCGCGGATGCCGCGGGGGCCTTTGTCGACGTCGATGGTCCAGATGGCCGAGTCGCGGCGCTGGCCGCGGACCAGACCCACGCCGGTCTTCATGACGGCGAACAGGAAGATATACAGCAGGACGACCAGAACGATGCGTCCGGCGAACAGAGCGATATCGATCATGTGGGATCAGCCCCTAAACTCGAAGGTGCTGAGCCCGAAGGTCAGCAGGTCGCCGTTGCGCAGCGGGCAACGGGTGATGCGCCGGTTGTTGACGAGGGTGCCGTTGGTGGAGTTGAGGTCCTCGATGGACCAGTCGGAACCCGTGAAGGTGAGCTGGGCGTGGCGGCGCGAGACGTTGGGGTCGCGCAGGGCCACGTTGGCCACGGCGCGTTCGCGCCCGATGATGCACTGGGCCTGGTTGACCTCGTACACGTCGCCGGAGACGACGTCGACGAGCTGGGCGAGGGGGCGGGCCGGGGTTTGCACCGGTTGCTGCGGACGGGCACTCGCCATGTTGGCGGCGACGCTCGTGGCCGCGGCGGCTCCGGCGCTCGCCGCGCCGCCCATGCCGGCCAGCTGGTCGCGCGAGACGGTCTGCGGAACGGGGATGGCGGTACCGGCGTCGGCGATGTTCATGGCGAACGGATCGATCGGTGCGAACGGATCGGATGCCTCGGGCACCGCGGCGGCCTGAGCGGGTGCGGGCGCGGCGGGCGAGGGGATGTTGACCATGCGCTGGTTGGCGGCGGGCATGGAGGCGGGTGCCGGGGCGGCGTACTGCGGTTGCGGCGCGGGAGCCGGGGCCGATGCGGCGCGCCCGGCGGAGCCGTTCTGCGAGAGGCCGTTCTGGTAGGCACGCTCCTCCTCGTACAGGCGGCCGAGCGTGGGGGCGTCGACGTTCTCGGCGAAGACGGAGAACTTGCCGGCGCGCAGCGACGGGTCGATCATGAAGCGGACGAGCGGCTCGCCCACGAAGACGTAGCGGCGCTTTTCGGCCTGCGCCTTGACGAACTCGCTGACCTCGCGTGCGAGCTCAGGGTAGAACGGGGCGAGCATGGGGTCGTCCTCGTTGGCGACGAGGATGGTGTACAGGGCGGGGGCGGTGTTGACGCCGTTGATGACAAGCGTCTGGTCCTCCATTTCGTGAGCGGCCTGTTTTGCAAGCTTCTTGAAGGAGAACGGGGCGCGTGTGGCACCGAAAATGCCTGCCACGTGGTCCTCGAAGATGTTCAGGAAGTTCACGAACGATCACCCTCCGATGGTTCTTTTTCGTATCCGAGTAAATAGAGACATATCCCGACGATTATAGAGGATATCAATCCGGCACTTGCGATGCCGAGTGCCGAGGTTGCCGTCAAGCTGGCAATTTCCATAGGGTTGGCAAGTCCCGCGGAGAGAGCCCCCGCCGTCGCGGCGACGATGCAGGCGGCTATGAGGCCGCCGGTTCCCTGGGAATCGCTATAGCGTTCCCAGCCGCGCTCGAGCAGCCACGACGTCGCCGCCGCGCCGCCCGCTGCAAGAAGCGTCTGCATCAGGAACGTTGGGGCGGCAAGCGCGGAGACCGCGCCGGACGCGGTCAGCACGCCTCCGGCGGCCGTGGCGGCGGCGAAGAGGCGTGCGGCGACGAGGCCGAACGCGCAGGAGACGGCTGCCGTCTGCGGCGGGAGGAAGTACGCGGCGAACGCCACGGGGACGCTTGCGGCCCAGGGGCTGATCGTCACGCCTCCCAGCAACGCCGCTGCCGAGGCACCGTGTCCGTGGCCGAGCGCGATGGCAAGCGTGGACGCCGCCGAGGCGGGCGGCTCCGTGCGGCCCCAGACGAGCCACCATCCGGCCGCGAGCGCGAACAGCACGACCGTCACCGGTATCGCCGAGAGCACGCCGGCCGCGCTCGCGGTCGCGTTGCAGGTGAGCACGAGCAGGCCGGTGACGGTGAGCGCCGAGCCGATCTGCGGGGCGATGGCCGCCGCGGCCCCGATGGCCGCGGCGGACAGCGGGGCAGCTACGCCCGTGACGCCCATGGCAGCGAGCACGAGGTAGCTCGCATACGCCGTGGAGAGACCGCACACGGCGCTGACGACGGCATCGCGCGCCCGATCGTAGCGGCTGCCCAGATAGCCGCGGGCGGGGTCGAGCTCCCAGGCCCGCTCGGCGCTCACGCCGGCGGTTTCCTCGGGCGCTGTCTCCTCTTCGGCGGCCGTGAGCTGGGCGATCATAGCGGCGAGGCTGCGGCGTCCCTCGCGGGGGCTGCCGAGGCGGGCCAGAAAACGGTCACAGAAGGCGGCAACGGAGGCGGGACGGTCGCGCGGCATGGGCGACAGCGCGCTCACCAGGGCATCCTCGGAAAGCTCGGGCATGTTGGGCAGCAGGTCGCCGGGGTACACGACGCCCTTGATGATGCGGTCCATCGAGTCGGCGGGGGTGCCCGCGCGGAATGGGCCGGTGCCGCAGAGCGATTCGTAGAGCACGCAGGCGAGCGCGAAGATGTCGGTCTGCTGCGAGACCTCCTCGTTGTTCAGCTGTTCGGGCGGCATGTAGCCGATGGTGCCGCCGCGGGCGCCGCCGAACCCGGCTGCCGCCGAGAGCGTGGCCATGCCGAAGTCGGTGAGCTTGACGTGGCCGTTGCGGTCGATGAGGACGTTCGCGGGCTTGATGTCGAGGTGGAGCACGCCGTTCTCGTGCGCGAAGGTGAGCGCCTGCCCCAGGGCGTCGGCTATGCAGGCTGCCTCGTCGAAGGTCAGCGAGTGGCCGTCGACGCGCTCCAGGAACTCCTGGAGCGACATGCCGTCGACGTATTCCATGACCAGGTAGGCGTATTGGGAATCGAAGGTGAAGTCGATGACCGAGACGATATGGGGATGCTGCAGCATGCTGGCGGTGCGCGCCTCGGCGAGGGCCGCCTCCACGGCCGTCGCGCTCATGCCGGACTCGGCCATGAGGGGCATGCGCTTGATGGCGACGCGGCGCTGCAGGCGGGCGTCGAGGCAGATCTCGACGCTGCCGAAGCCGCCGGCGGCACGGGTCTCGAGCGGGCGGTAGCGCTTGAGCAGGGACGACGACGTCGTGCCCGAAAGCGGTGCCGCGGACGTGCGGCCGGTATGTTGCGGGAATAGCGGCATGGCATTCCTGGTTCGTTTGAAGTGCGTTTCGCAGGCCGGTGACCTGCTGGAGTCATGAATACTATCAAGTGTAGCACGAGCATGTGGCCGCCATCGGATATGCGCCGTTTTCGCCGGCCGCTCTAAGGTTGGGCTCCGGGGCCGCCTGCGCCGCTGGCGCGACGCGCGGGCCGCAGCACGGGACTGTTCCCGTCTGCCGCCGTGCAGGACGGTATCATAGGGGCATGGTTAAGCCGAATGAGAGGTCCCATGGAATCGCTCTATAGAAAATACCGCCCGCTCACGTTCGACTCCGTGGTGGGCCAGCAGCATATCGTCTCGACGCTCGAGCACGCCATCACCGAGGGGCGTCTTTCGCATGCGTACCTGTTCTGCGGTCCGCGCGGCACGGGCAAGACGACCATGGCGCGCATCCTCGCCAAGGCCCTGCTGTGCGCCAAGTCCGACGAGGCCCGCGCGGACGGCGCGAGCGGCTGCTTGCCCGACGGCACCTGCGAGGAGTGCGAGCTCATCGCCGAGGGCAACCACCCGGACGTCTACGAGCTCGATGCCGCATCGCGCACGGGCGTGGACAACGTCCGCGAGGAGATCATCAACTCGGTGAACTTCGCCCCGGTGCGCGGCAAGTACAAGATCTACATCATCGACGAGGTCCACATGCTCACGGCGGCGGCGTTCAACGCGCTGCTCAAGACTCTCGAGGAGCCGCCGGCCCACGTCGTGTTCGTGCTGTGCACCACCGATCCCCAAAAGATCCTCGAGACCATCCTCTCGCGCTGCCAGCGCTTCGACTTCCACCGTATATCCAACGAGGATATCGAGGGGCGCCTGCGCTACGTGTGCGAGCAGGAGGGGTTCGACTACGACGACGAGGCCATCCAGATCGTCGCCCGCCACGCCCGCGGCGGCATGCGCGACGCCCTGTCGACGCTCGAGCAGCTGAGCGTGTTCGGTGCCGGTTCCGTCCATGTTGACGACGCCCGGTCGCTTCTGGGCGAGGTGTCGAACTCCGTGCTCGCCGAGTTCGTGCGGGCTATCGCGGCGCGCGACGTCACGGCCTTGTTCGGCCTGGTGCGCAGCCAGGTCGACGAGGGCAACGACCTGCTCGAGCTGACGCGCGACCTGGTGGCGCACGTGCGCGACGTATATATGGTGCGCATGGCCGGTCCCGTCGCCGACTTGTTCGAGTGCGGGCCCGAGGAGCTCGCGGCGCTCGAGGACGAGGCGAAGGGCTTCGAGAGCGCCGACCGTCTTGCCCGGTTGCTCACGGTGCTCGATGACGCGGCGCTTGAGATGAGGAACGCGCCCGATACCCGCCTGGTGCTCGAGATCGCGCTCACGCGTCTGGCACGGCCCGAGGCCGATCTGACGCTCGAGGCGCTTGCCGAGCGCTTGGACCGGCTGGAGGCTATGGTCGCGAACGGCGCGGTGCCGGCAGGCGTCGCGTCTGCGAACGCCTCGTCTGTCGCCGCCGCGCCTGCAGCGGCTTCCCCCGAGGCGCCGCCGCGCGGGGCTTCGGCGCCCGCGGCGGGTCACCCCGCTCCGGGTGCCCTGCCCTGGGACCGTGGTACCTCCGCCGCGCCTGCTCCGACGGCTCGTCCGGCAGCGGTTTCCCGGCCGACGCCAGCGCCGCTTGCCGATTCGACCGGTCCGAATCCGTCCGTGCGGCAACCGGCGCCGGCTGCCGCGCCCGCTGCGAAGCCGGTGGCGCAGCCGGAGCCGGAAACGAAACCTGCGCCCGTGGTGGCCCCGCGACCCGTGGCTCCGGCTTCCGTCGCCGCGCCGGCGGAGGATGCTGCGACCGATACCGGCGCGGCCCCTGCAGCCGCGGACGCTGGCGAGCTCCAGCGGAAGTGGGCCGAGGTCGTGCAACGCGTGACGCGCACGCAGGCCTCGCGCGGCGCGCTGCTCCAGAGCTCCCGTATCCAGGCAGATAACGGCTCGACGCTCACGGTGGGCTTCCCCAAGGGCTCGAATTTCGCCATCAAGATGCTCGGTCGCCCCGATTCCCAGCAGGTCGTGCTTCCGATCGTCTGCGCCGTCTTCGGTCAGCGCGAACTCGATTACGTGATGGACGGGGGTGCGCCCGCGGCTCCTCGACAAGAGGAGCATTCTCCAGCTGCACGGGTTGCGGAATCTGCGGACCCGCAGCCCGTGCCGCCGGCGGCCCCTGCCCCCTCCAAAACGGAGGCGACCGGGCCTGAGCGGGTGGCGGATGCGTCCGCGATGGGGCCCGTGGACGGGCCTTCGGACGGGCTTTCGGCCACGTCCGATACAGATGCCTCTTCAGCCGCCCCCTCGATTTCCGCTTCAGGCCCGGCCCGCGTCACGACACCCGTCCCGCCTTCGGCTTCGGGCCCCGCTTCGGGGACATCGTCGGCTCCGGTATCCAAAGCGCGTCCCCAGGCGGCGGGCTCGTCGTTGCCGTGGGAGCGGTCGGATAATCCTGCCGGAGCCCCTGCCACGGGCAAGCTTCCCACCGAGCCGGCGCCCCGCGCCCCGGAGCGCCCTTGGTCCAAGTCGGAGCGCGCGGGCGGAGCGGCACCTGCTGCCGACTCGGCACCGTGGGAATCGGACCAGGTTCCCTATGACGATGCCGACATCGCCGCCGGCAGCCCGGACGACGACCGACCGCCTTTCGATGTTTCCGGTGCGGCTTCGAAACCGGTTGCTTCCGGCGCGAGCGCTTCCACTGAGTCGACTCCGTGGGCGACGGAGGCCGGCGCTTCGGCGGCCTTCTCCCATCAAGGTGCCGCCCCGCGCATTCCGCAGACCGAGCAGGAGGCCAAGGACCTGCTGCGCGAGGTCTTCGGTGACGGGGTTATCTTCAAACCGGTCGAGAACTGACGGCCGCCGAGTCCCGACGGCTGCCGAATGCCGACGACTGCCGGATGCCGACGACTGCCGGATGCTGGCGACTGCCGGATGCCGACGGTGGCCGCGTGCTGACGGTTGCCGTCCTCCCATCCACGTTCGTCCCGGTTCAGACCAGGTTTCCGTGTTTTGATGGCGAAATCTGGCCTGAACCGGGACGAACGTAAGGGTGGATGGGCATGGTAGGATTTGTACGGTTTTGAACGGAACGAATCGAAGGAGGCCGTCATGGCCGGTATGAACATGCAGCAGATGATGAAGCAGGCACGCAAGATGCAGGAGCAGCTCGCGGCAGCTCAGGAGAACTTGAAGACCCAGACGGTCGACGCCTCTGCCGGCGGCGGCATGGTCAAGGTCACCGTCAACGGCGACATGGAGCTCACCAAGCTCCAGATCGACCCCGACGCGCTGGATCCCGAGGACGTCGAGATGCTCCAGGACATGGTGATGGCCGCCGTCAACGAGGCCATCCGCGGCGTCAATGAGCTGGCGAACAAGCAGATGGGCTCCATCGCGGGCGGTCTCAACATCCCGGGTATGCCGTTCTAGCGTGCGCCTGAAACCATGAGTGCCAATCAAAGCCTGCAAAAACTGCTCGACGAGCTGGGCCGTCTGCCGGGCATCGGCCCCAAGTCGGCCCAGCGTATCGCCTACCATCTGCTCGAGTCCGATGCCGAGGAGGCCCGCCGTCTGGCCGAGGCCATCCTGGAAGTCAAGCAGGAGGTGCATTTCTGCAGTCGCTGCTTCAACTACGCGACCGCGGACGAGTGCTCCATCTGCCAGGATTCCTCGCGCGACACCCAGCGCATCTGCGTGGTGGGGGAGCCACGCGACGTCTCGGCGATCGAGCGGACGGGCAGCTACCACGGTCTCTACCACGTGCTGGGCGGCGTGATCAGCCCCATGGACAAGATCGGTCCCGAGCAGCTGCACATACGCGAGCTGCTGCAGCGCCTTGGCTCCGAGGACATCCACGAGGTCATCATCGCCACGAACCCCAACATCGAGGGCGAGACCACAGCGAGCTACCTGGCGCGCACCATCAAGCCGCTCGGCGTGACCGTGAGCCGCCTGGCGAGCGGGCTGCCGGTGGGCGGCGATCTGGAATACGCCGACGAGCTCACGCTGGGGCGTGCGATCGAGGCCCGTCGCGCCCTGTGATATCCCAACCTATAGGTGCCCTATAGGTGTCGGAGGCGCTGCCGAGGGGCGGCGCCTTTTTGTTTCCGCCGTGATCGATGCCGCCCGCGGTGGCACTCGATGCGTTCGTGCCGATAGAATGGTGCCATTGTGCCCTTTTCCTGTCGGGGGAGGTTGCAATATTCGATGACGGTTTCGCGGCAAGGGGGTGCACGATGGCGACAGGACGGGAACGGCAGTTCCGCCGCCCGAATATGTGGCGCTCTCCGCTGGTGGTGGCGTCGATGGCGCTCGCTGTGATCGGCTGCGCCTCCTATATCGTCACGGTGCCCGCGCTCGCGTCGGCGCACGAGGCAGCGGTTCCGCGGGTGAACGCACGCGGTCGCGACAACCTGGGTCGCACGGCGGGCTCGGTATGGGGTGTCGTCCTCGTGCGCTCGCTCTTCGGCGGGTCGATGTCGTCCGGCGGGGCGAAGGTCGCAGCCGACGGCACCGTGACGCTTGCCGACGGCGAACAGATCAAGGCGACGCAGGTCGCAGGGCTGACCAAGCTGGCCGCATCGAATAGCCAGGGGCTGATCGCCGCGGTGGCGACGGGTTCTGCTGCCAAGGGCGGCACCGGCACGTCTGCCGCTGCGACCTCGTCTTCCAACACGGCTCAGGGCTCCCATGCCGGCTCGTCAGGCTCCTCTGGAAGCGCTGCCGGTGCCGGCGGCTCGGCGGGTTCGGGCTCGGGCAGCTCGTCAGCCGGAAGTTCGTCGGGCGGATCGACGTCGTCTACCGGTCCGACCGAAGCCCAAGAGGCGGAACTCCACAGTTGGCTCGTCGCCAAGGCGAGCGCCCTCGACGGGTATGTCTCGCGCGTCAACGGCGCTATCTCCACATACCGCGCCTCCGGCGATACGAGCGCGTGCGATGCACTCGATGGCGAGATTTTCGGCATCCGTGCGCAGTTCGGCCGCAAGTACGTTTCCAACGACTCGCGCTGGGCCGGCCAGTTCGAGGCGCTGTGGGGCTGCTACACCAATCTCAACATCTACGTCGGTAGCTACGGAACCGATCCAGATGCCCTGACCAACTACAACTCCTTCTGGGGGAGGCTCGCGCTATGACGAACGATCTCGCCGGAACCACCAAGCACGCGCTCCATTCGTTTGCGGGGCTGCGCGTGCTGACTATCGCGGGCTTCGAGCCCGCCGTCGTACTCGATGCACAGGAAGACCCCCTGTTCCGCCGTCGCTTCACGATGCTGTTCGCCGATGAGTCGACGGCGCGCCGCGGTGGCCTGGGGCAGGTCGTGTGCGTGACGAACGTCGAAGGGGAGACCTTCGCGGTCAAGACGATGATCGCCGATGGCGGGGAGGACGATCCCGAGCAGCGGGCGGTGGCGTTTCGCCAAGAATACGAGGCCCACAAGGCGCTTTCCGGCTTCAAGGGGTTCCCGCGCCTGTACGGATGGGGCAAGATCGACGGCACTCCGGCGATCGTCATGGAATGGGTCGAGGGCCAGACACTGGCCGAGGCGCGCCGGTGTCTGGCCCTCGACGATGCCGGCCGCCTGTCCCCGCTGACGGCGGCACGCCTCGGGCGCGACCTGTTCGGCCTGCTCGTGCGCCTGGGCTATGTGGACGGCGGGTTCGTCCACCGCGACATATCGCCGGCGAACATCATGATCCGTACCGCGCACCTTTCCGTCGAGCGGCAGGCGCAGGAGGGCTCGTTCGACCTGTGCTTGATCGACTTCGGTTCCTCCCGCTCCCAAAGCGGGGAAGATCCGTCGTTCACCCAGCGCACGGCGCGCATCCGGCACGCCACCGTCGCCTACGCCCCGCCCGAGATGCTGAGCGATGACATACCCGACCTGCTCGAGCTGCGCCGGTCGCCGGCGATTGACGTGTACGCGGCAGCGAGCACCGTCTTCGAGCTCGCCGGTGGAGAGTCCCCCTTTGCCGCGACGCTCGACGGTGCGGCATCTCCCTACCGCGTGAAGATGGATGAGCGCCCTGTGAGCCTGGTTTGCGCTCACGCGGCCGGCTCGGATATGGCGGAGCTGCTGGTGCGCGAGCCCGAGGTCGCGGTCGCGGCCGTGCAGGTCGCGCAGAGCCTGGCCGTCGATCCCGACGACCCGCTGTTCCGCGACGCCCTGTCTCTTGTCGACGGGCAGCTCGAGGTCATCCTCGCCGCCTGCTTGCGCCCCGACCAGGGCTCGCGTCCTGCGGCCGACGCCGTCCACCGGGGCCTCGAGGCGTTCTGCGCCCGGTACGCCGAGAACGTGCGGCGCTCGCTCAAGGGCGAGGAACTGCTTCCCTGCCCCATGGACGCCTCGTGGCTCGACGGCGTGGACGGGCTCTCCCGTGACCGTGCAGGCCGTCTTGCCTGCACCGGCGGGGCTGCGTTGGCGGGCTGCCTGGTCGCGTTCTCGTGCTCGGCGCTACTCGACGGCATTCACGCCAGCTGGTCTATGGCCTCGTTCACGTGGCGGGGGCATATCTTCGGCCCCGTCGTGTTCGCCTTGCTCGCGGCGGTCCCCGTCGTGGGCTATGCCGTGCGCATGATGGGATCGCGCAAGCCGGAGGGGCTGTTCCTGCGCGGTAGCCTGGGGCTGATAGCCATGACGGTGATCGACGCCTTGCTGTTCTCGTATCTCGAGTTCGCCCGCTCCGACCTCGCGTTCTCTCTGGCGGCGGCGACGCTTTCCGTCTTCGCGTGCGCGTGGCTTCCCATGGCGCTCGCCTACCGCTCGGCCCCTGCTTGCTGGAGACGTCCCAAGCGCCTGCCGGCTTCCGCGTCCGAGCGCCCCACGCGAGGAACCCTGGGCGCATCCGTTTCTGCATCCACCCGATCGCTCCCGTCCGAAGGAGGACGATTCCATGGCCAGCCGTAACGAACTCACTCCCTGCGGAGTCATGTTCGACGTGTTTAAAAAGCAGGGTCACATCACCCATCGCGAGCTGGCAGAGCTTGTGCTGTCCACACGCCCCCTGGCCGACGGTCGGAGCCCGCAGAGCCGCGCCGACGACCGCTCGTGGGTCTCGCGCTTCGTGGTCCATGCCCCGGTGGCATCCCTACAGGACCGTTACTTCGCCGATTACGGCTCGTCAGCGCGTCGTATCCTGGTCCGCCTACGCTCGCGTAAGGGTGGGGCCATGACGGGCGACGAGGTCCTCGCCCTGCTCCAGGGCCCGGCACTCGACGCCATGACGGCTGCGCTCGGGCGCTTGCAGCAAAACGTCAACCTGTACGCCAACGCGCTCGATCGCCTGGCTCGTGCCGACGGTCGCATGCCGGGCGAGCGCGCCGAGGTGGCGCTCGTGCTGTTCGTGGCGGCGGGCTGCTCGGCCAACGTGCGCACCGCCGTCGACTATGCGCTCGACTACGCGCGTGAGATGGGCGCAAGCCCGCTGCGCACGCCGCGTGCGACCGATTGGGGCGGCGGCTCCGCTGACAAGGAGGAACCGGTCGCCTATCCCATCGGCCTGCTCCGCGTGGTCGACGGCTACGTGGTGGGGTCGCCCCATTGGATCTCGCCGACCGACGAGGGCATCGTCGTCGGTGCGCTCGCCTCGGCGGACCGCGATATCGCCGACGTCGGGCCCGATGCCTCGGCGCAGCATGTGCGTATCTGGTACGACGGCAGCGCCTGGTGCGTGGAGGATCTGGGCTCCACGAACGGGACCGTCGTCGTGCGCGGCGACGACCGCGTGTGCATGCAGGTCGAGGCGGGCCGGGTCGCCCCGCTACAGCAGGGCGACGAGCTCAGGCTCGGTCAGAC
>ERZ808240.2338-NODE-2338-length-21038-cov-4.575752_pt1 | contig 21038 bp, 18 predicted proteins | sample MGYA00521084_ERZ808240 | MGnify/ENA primary metagenome ERZ808240 (study PRJEB31516, sample SAMN03275571) | gut metagenome | biome: mammalia-associated habitat; material: feces | host: Papio cynocephalus | place: Kenya | collected 2012-08-06 ...
GCCTTCAAAGTGCTTGACGAACAGGGCAACCTGGTTAACGCCGAGGAGGCAGGCGAGCACATCAAGCTCGAAGGCTCAATCATCATCGACGACGTAGAGTACACCACCGTTTTCAGCCAGCTAAAAGAAAACGCAAAGAACTACTCTCTTCAGTGGGCCGCCGAAAAAACCACTATCAGCGAAGACGTGCTCTATGACATTGCCGACCGCTATGCCAACCATGGCCCTTCACGCATCGACGTGGGTTATGGCGGAGGAGACCGCTATCAAAACGTGGATATCGCAAGCCACGCTATGGGTATTCTTGCGGCACTCACGGGCAATTATGGTAAATTCGGCAGCGGCATCGGTGTAACGTACAACGCTGGCTATCCGTTTGGCAACGAGTTGGCAACCTGGAAGCTTCCTAGCACCGCGAAAAGCAAAACCATGAAGCAATCTGCTTTCCGCATCCCCTATTCGGAAAGCAATATCCACGGTTTGCTTTCCTGGGGCGATGTTCAGCAACGTTTCGGTTCGCTCGAAGACACGTGGGAATGGGTGCGTAGTCTTGACTTCGTATGCGTTGCCGACATCTTCTCCAACACCACAGTGCAATACGCCGACTTGGTGCTGCCCATTTGCACGCGTTTTGAAGCAGAGGAAGACGTTGCCGCCATCAAAACCTCGCGCTATCACGTTGCGTTACGTGAAAAGTGCATTGACCCATTGTTCGACAGTAAAAGCGATTTTGCCGCGCAATTGGCAATACTGCAAGCATTTGGCTTAGCGGACGATATGCCGAAAACTCCGAGGAATATGTGCGTTATCAGCTTGAACAGTCTACAAGCAAAAAACTTGCCAACATGACGCTTGAAGAGTTGCGCGCGCACGACAACGTGCTTGCATACCGCGACTTCGATACCGTGCTTTCCAAGCCGAAGTTTTCGGACTACAAGTTCGGCGGTGCATCAGGTCGCCTGGATTGTTACTACACAAGCCTTATCGACTACGGTCAAGCGCTTCCCATTTGGGAAGAGCCCAACCAAGTTAAATCCGAGCACCCCGATTTGCCCTTACGGTTCTTGTCTGTAAAAACACGATTCCGCCTGCATGCGCAATTCTGCGACGCATCGTGGATTCGTCAGTTCTGCAACACACAGCTGCAGCTCAATCCGGAAGATATGCAATCTCGTGGGCTTTCCGATGGCGACGAAGTACGCATTTCCAACGACAATGGCGATTTCGGTTGCACCGCCGTTGCGAACAGTGCGGTACGACCCGGTACCTGCAAGATCATTCAGGGCGAATGGGCCAAATACGTAAGCTTTGGCAACGAGCAAAACGTCACAAACGTTACCGAAACAAACCGAGGGCTCGCACTTCCAAACGGCCCAGTGCTTATGTTCAACGACACGCTTGTTGAAGTTGCGAAAGCTTAAAGGGGGATAGCACATGACTAGATTCGGTTTAGTTATCAGCACCGATAGATGCGTTGGGTGTCAAACGTGCACGACTGCCTGCAAGATGCAGAATAACATTCCCATGGGAATGGTTTGGACGCGCACCCTTACCGAAGGCTCCACCACTGTCGAAGGGGCACAAGGAACATGGCCTTACCTTTCACGTACCTTCTTAGCAGTTGGGTGCCAGCACTGCGAAAACCCCGCTTGCATGAAGGTATGCCCCACAGGAGCCACATATAAAGACAACAAGGGCCGTGTTGAAATTGACTACGATCGTTGCATTGGGTGTCGCATGTGTATGGGCGCATGCCCATACAATGCTCGTGTGTTCAACTGGAACGAGCCAGTTCGCGACCCTGATTTCAACTACGGCGACGCACGCGTTCCCGTACGTCCAAAAGGCGTAATGGAAAAGTGCACATTGTGCAAGGAGCGCACCGACAGTGGGGACAAGCCTATGTGTGTTGTATGCTGCCCAACCCACGCCCGCGTGTTCGGTGATTTGGACGATCCTGAATCCGAAGCATCGGTGCTTGCGCGCAACAAGAAGGCGTATCGTCTTCTGGAAGAAAAAGGCACCAAACCCCAAGTTCTCTACTTCGATTAGGAGGTACGCGCAATGCAATTGAGCGCAAAAGCAAAAGCGGTCAGCGCGTTGTTGGCCATACTGGTTATTGCCGGCGTTGGCACCTGGGTTTACCAACTGATTAACGGCCTTGGCGTTACTGGCATGTCAAACGCAAACTCCTGGGGTGCCTACATTATCATGTTCATGCTGTTTGTGGGCTTATCAGCCGGCGGCCTTATTGTGGCAAGCTCGGCACACGTATTCAACATCGAAAAGTTCAAACCTGTTGCCTTGCCAGCCGTTATTTGTTCTACGGTAAGCATCTGCTGCGCTGGTATGTTTGTACTTATTGATTTGGGTGGCATACAACGCGTATGGAACATGTTTATCCACTTGAACTTTACCAGCCCACTTGCATGGGATATGTGCGTGATCACGTGCTATCTGGTTATCAACATACTTGACATTATCTGGATCACTCGAGGCGATGAGCGCAAAGTCGAAATTCTTTCTCGCATTGCTCTTCCTATTGCAATTCTGGTGCATTCCGTCACCGCATGGATTTTCGGTCTGCAAATTGCCAAAACCTGGTACACGGCCATCATGGCACCCATCTTTGTAGCATCGGCCATGGACTCGGGCTTAGCTTTGCTGTTGCTGTCCCTTATCACGCTGAACGCAGTCGGCATCTTCAAGTTTGAAAAGCCGCTCATGAAGTCTTTGTCTGGTCTACTGGCAACCTGCGTTGCTTTAGATGCCTTCTTCATTGGCTGCGAGCTTCTAACCATGGGCTACCCGGGCGCTGGTGAGGCAAACGCCCTTGCTATCATGACCAGCGGCGCAACCGCACCATTTTTCTGGTTTGAGGTTATCTGCGGTTTGATTATTCCGTTTATTATCCTAGTGTTTAGCAAAAACCGAGAGCGAACCGGCCTAGTTGTAACCGCATGCAGCCTTATTGTTGCCGGCGTGCTGTGCAAGCGCATTTGGCTTTTGCTTACCGCATTCATAACGCCGAACATCGTAGGCGCCCCAGGCATCAGCCTTGGCACGCAAGCAGCACAGGCGGGCGGAGCGGCAACGTTCGCCCTAGGTGGTTCGTATATGCCCACTATGCCAGAGATTACCATTGTGGTTGGTGTTATTTCACTCGGAATCCTTGGCATGATGCTTCTTTCTAGGAAGCTATTAGTTAAATAGTGCCCACCTTGAGCACGCACACCCCGCTTAGCAAGGCGAAGGAAAAAAGCCAACATCAACAAACTAAATATGCTTACACGCGGGTAAAGCAAAGCCGGATGGAGCGTCATCCATCCGGCTGCTTGCAAAGCGGCGACGTCCCTTCGGCACCTTGCAAGCAGCCGAAGCGAAATAAGCAATATACGGCATATGCAATCTAGCTAATTACACGAAAGGCGCAATGATGAGCAACGCAGTCAGTGCTTTACCCGAAAGCGCATGGAATAATCTTGCAAACCTGTATGCATTTGCCGGAAATTCCTTCCTATCACCCATGACCAGAGAAAACGCAATTGGAATTACAGCGAATTTTTGGGAAGCCATGCCCCATTTCAACAACGGCATAATTCAGCAGGCGCAAACGAATCTAGCAGAATACGCCAACCAGGCACAATGCGAGCTCAAGCAAGGCGCAAACGTAATACAGAAATGTGCAGTCGAATACACTCACCTGTATATAGGACCGCCACGACCCGCAGCCCCACCTTGGGAAACCATGTACATGCCAGGCAACGAATCAATAGGGTTTGGAGCTGCAACTGTAGATATGAAGCGCAGAATTGCAGCAGAAGGATTAACGCTTGGGGGAGTTCACAACCAATACGAAGACCATATTGGTATTGAGCTGCTGCTTTTAAGTGTACTGTGCAAAAAGCAAGCGCAGGCGAAGCGCAGCGGCGTCTTACCTGAAAGCACACAGGGAGAAGAGCAGCTTATAAGCTATATCAAACAGCGGCCAGGATGCTGGATAGGAAAATTTACAGCCAAAACAACACTAGCCGCACCCTCTAGCTATTACGCGCTGTTGGCTACATGGGTGCAGGCCGTTATCGGCTGGCATAGTAAGGCAATTGGCAACAAGCCTCAAAATCATTAAGCGAAAAGAGAGAAAATGGTATACGTTCTGTTCGAGGTAACCCTTAAGGATGGCAAGCAGGATGCATATTTAGCACACGCGACATCACTAAAACAAGCATTGGCGCAGCAAGTAGGATTTATCCGCAGCGAACGTTTCGAAAGCCTTGCTACGCCTGGCAAGCTGCTTAGCCTTTCGGTATGGGAAAATGAAAACGCTATACAGCAGTGGCGCAATCAAATTGACCACCGCGCTTGTCAAAGTGCCGGGCGCGAAAACATATTCAGGGATTACCGCATAACGGTGCTCTCACCAGAGACGCGCATGTACGGAATGGACAGCCGCACCAATGCGCCTCAGGACTCTGAAACATATTTCGCACAGTAACAAATTCATCTACATAAGCTCTTGCAAATGCAAACGATTGTTCGTATTATATAGGCACGAACTTTTGTTCGCAAGTAGCAATTTTGAAGGAGGGAAGCATGGATCATCGGCTAGAGCCTGCAGGTATAAACGGTTCATCAGTCATCGACGGAGAGAACATCGGGGGAGCGCCGTGCTTTCCATACGGTGAAGCCGAGACCAGCTATCTTGCGGCAAAAGACAAGCGCATGGCCGAAGTCATTGAAGCAGTTGGCCATGTAAGCCGCCCGCTTGACCCCAACTTGTTCTCAGCCACCGTTCATCATATTATCGGCCAGCAAGTTTCCCTTGAGGCGCAGCGAACAGTATGGGAACGTATGCAAAAGTTACTGGATGAAGTTACGCCCACAACGGTTGCGGCATCAAACATCAACGAATTGCAAGCGTGCGGTATGACGTTTCGCAAGGCCGAATACATACACGAGTTCGCCCAAAAAGTGCATTCCGGGGCATTCAATGTAACAGCCGTCACAGAAATGAGCGATGAAGACGCTATTGCCGCGCTATCAAGCTTACGCGGCATAGGCACCTGGACGGCCGAGATGATTTTGCTGTTCTGCCTGGGGCGCAAAAACATATTTGCCTACGATGACCTAGCAATACAACGTGGGCTGCGCATGGTGTATCACCATCGCGCCATCACGCGCCCGCTGTTCGAGAAATATCGGCGACGATTCAGCCCTTATTGCAGCATAGCTAGCTTGTATTTATGGGAAGTATCAAAGGGCGCAATGCCGCAGCTACGTGACCACGCACCGAAAAGCAAAGCCGCTGCAAAGCCAAAGCGAAAGGGATAGCCCATGTACGTCACCGAATATGAGACCAACCTTATTGGCAAGCTCACGCTTGGCGCTGACGAGCATGGCCTTACCGGCAGTTGGTTCAACAACGACCGATACTATCTCACCGGTATCAACGAGCCGCTTGAGCGAGCTGACAACCTGCCTATATTCAAACAAGCATTCGAATGGCTCGACCGCTATTTCGCCAAAGAGAAGCCATCACCTGCCGAGCTTCCCTTAGTGCCGCGCGGTACAACGTTTCAGCAGAGCGTATGGAAAGCGCTTGAGGCTATCCCATACGGGAAAGTAGTCACGTATGGCGATATTGCGGCGGAAGTCTCCCACATGCAAGGGAAGCGCACGTCCGCGCGGGCCGTTGGAGGAGCCGTTGGGCGCAACCCGCTGTGCGTGATTGTTCCGTGTCACCGCGTCATCGGCGCATCAGGAAGCCTTACCGGGTTTGGCGGCGGCATCCCCTCGAAACTTGCGCTGCTCGAACATGAGGGGATCGACACCAGCCGTTTTCGCATACCAACAAAGGGCACAGCTCTCGAAGGAAAGGAAAATCAACTTCCTTGGTAAAAGCACAGCACGTTGTAGTCCAGACTCCAGCTGAGTGGCGAAAGCGCAGTTCAACTGGGCTGCGTTTTCGCATGAAGTCATCATCCAGGGCAGAATAAATGAAAAACGGGCGACCCGCAATTACGAGCCACCCGTTACATCCGATATTTGACAACGCAAAATAGCGAAGCGAATTATGCGGCCTTTGCAGCCTGGCGTGCTTCCTTGCGCTTTTCAATATAGTCAACGCAAACGGCAGCAGACTGGTCACCGGTGATGTTCACAGTGGTGCGCATCATGTCGAGCACACGGTCAACGCCGGCAACCAGCGCGATGCCCTCAACAGGCAAGCCAACGGACTGCAGCACCATGGCAAGCATGATCATGCCGGAACCGGGCACGCCGGCAGTGCCAATAGAAGAAAGCACGGCAGTCATAACGATAACGCACTGCTGGCCAATAGTAAGGTCAATGCCGAACACCTGCGCAATGAAAATAGCGCATACGCCCTGATAGATTGCGGTGCCATCCATGTTAATGGTAGCGCCAAGCGGAAGCACGAAGCTGGTTACCTCGCGACGCACGCCCAACTTTTCGGAGCATTCCATATTGATAGGCAGTGTACCCACCGAAGAAGCGGAGGCAAACGCGAATGCCATAGCCCGGAACTGCTTTTTGAAGAACACGACCGGGCTCATTTTGGCAATAGCCTTCACCAAGCCGGAGTACACCACAACCATATGCAAAATCATAGCAAGGTAGGCAACCAAGATAAGCTTCAAAAGCGGCAGCAAAATGTCAGGGCCGTTCGTGGCAACAACAGGCGTGATCAGGCCAAACACGCCAAAGGGGGCAATAGAAATAATCATGTGCATAATCTTGATGCACACTTCGGACATGCCATTAACAAAGTCGGCAACAGGCTGAGCCTTTTTACCGGCGGCCAAAATGCCAAAGCCAAAGAACAGCGCAATAACGATAATCTGCAACATGCTTGCGTCAGACATGGGCTGCACAAAGTTGCTGGGGAAAATATTAACGATAGTATCTATAAAGGAAGGAGCTTGCTTAGCCTCGTACGAAAGATCATCGGTGGAAAGCGTATACCCGCCACCAACATTGCACACATTCGCAATAACCAAGCCAATGATAATGGCGCACGCCGTGGTGAACAGGTAGTACACAATGGTCTTACCACCAATAGCGCCAACCTTCTTGATATCGGACAGGCTAATAACACCCGCAATCATCGAGAAGATAACCAACGGCACCACGATCATCTTGATAAGGTTCAAAAAGATGGTGCCTAAGGGTTTGATATACGTTGTCGCTATGTCCGGCGTGCCTTGCAGCAGCAGGCCAGCAATCACGCCAAGCGCCAGCGCAATGAAAATCCACGTGGTAAGGGAAAAGCGTTTGAACCAAGGCTTGTTTGCATGTTCGGCTGCATTTGCCTCGGAGGCGGCTTTTATGTCGCTTTTCGCCTCGTGCTCGAAATCGGATAATCCGGACATAGGAATACCTCTCTTACGTGCTGTCCTTCATACCGAGGCGGCCCGCAAGATTTTGCAAGCCGTCTCGGCATGCATGCTTAGGCATGCAACCTAAAATTGTAACCGAAAAAGACACAAACAACGCACGCAACCAATCATTTTCGCCAGGCGAAACAATCTAGTGCGCTACAAGACAAGCCAATTGAATATCGATAATATATCTTATGTTAACTTACTTACTGAATCATCGTCGGCTACTGCGCTTGACGTATTTGCAGACACTCCTTCAGCAACTTCCTTCTTGGCCGCTTCTCTCTTGGCCGCTTCTCTCTTGGCCGCTTCCTTCGCAGCGGCTTCCTTTGCAGCGGTTTCCTTTGCTCGCTGGCGCTTGATAATCTCAACCGCTTCCTGCAGCGCTTCCTCGTCCTCGGCTTTGGCAACCTCTTTGGCGCTTTTCACCATCTTGCGAATTTCTAGCACCAACAGCACCGCAAGCGGAATCACAATAAGCGGGAAAAACAGCAGTGGATTTGTGAGCAACGACACTACAACGCCTAATCCGGCAGACACGAACACCACACGGCCCACAACGTTGGATGCCACTACGGTATCGGCATCCTCCACGGCGTTCGCATCGCCTTTCGTATGGAACACCGGCAAGCCTGAACCGGTATCAATCTGGGTGATACGATGCGTATTCAACGCACCTTCAAGGGCGCCGTCCGTTGCACGGAACGTGATAACATCGCCTACTTGCAGCTGCGACGGGTCAACCTCTTGCACCACCACCAACGAATGCACTGGAATAGCTGGCTCCATACTGCCCGTAAGCGTGCGCATAACGCCGTAACCGAAAAACGTGGGCACTTGCCCGCTTGGCGTGAACGTTGCGCGTAACAGCACAACCAAAGCCACCGCAATAACCACAGTAGCCAGGACATTTACTGCTCGTAACACGTATTTCATTACTTGTTGTCACCTGCAGGCTTGTCATTGTCATCGGAAGCAGAACCATCCAAACCGCGCAGCCTATTAAGCAAATAACGCGACAAGCTGTTGCCCTCTGCGCGCTTCTCCGCCCTCGCACGCGAGCGCTCGGCCTGCTCAAGGTCAGATATCAACTCGGAAATCTTTGCCTGCATCTCGTCTTTCACGCGCTCCAACTCGGCAGTGTACTGCGCATCGGCACGGGACAACGCCTCCGCCAGCTCCTTCGCAGCCGCATCCCGCGCATCGTCCAGTTCACGCTGAGCCGCCTGCTGCGCAGCCGCAAGCTCCGCGGCCGCAGCAGCTTTGGCATCCGCTAGCTCTTTGGCAGCCGCCGCCTTCGCGCCAGCAAGCTCCTCGTCTGCCTGCACGCGCTCAGCAGCAAGTGCACGCTCAGCAGCATCCGCCCGATCATACGCTTCATCACGTTGCGTTTCAGCAGCTGCTGTCTTCGCATTCGCGGCGGCAACCTTCCCTTCAGCATCCTCACGCACATGCGCCATCTCGGCCTGACAGGCCGCCTGTGCGCCAGCCACCTGCTTTGCAGCCAAATCCTGCGCAGCTTTCACGCGCTTAGCGGCGGCCTCCTCGGCAACGTCCACCTTTTCAGCAGCATCAGCCAGCGCCGCGTCAACCTCAGACGTTGCTTCCGCACGCACACGTTCTATCTCAGCTGCAGCCTCTTCACGCGCTTTTGCGGCCTCAGCCTCAGCAGCACGCTTCCCCGCTTGCTCGTCTGCAAGCGACGCCTTCACATCCTCGGCATCCGCCTCGGCAATTTGCGCGCGCTGCACCAGCGCCTGCTCGCGCGTTTTCGCCATGTCCAGCTCGTCGGCCAAATCGTCACGCTCGTCGGTAAGTGCGTTGACCTCGGCTTTCCATGCCTTCAGCTGTCCCTCTAGCTCTTCACGCGCCGCACGCTCCTTCTCAAGCGCGGCTTCGGCGTCAAGCTGAGCCTGCGTGACCTCCTCCACAAACACCTTGCGAACTTCCACGTCGGGGATGTCGCAGTTGTCAACAAACTCTTCCTTAATTTCCTTCACGAACTTCGGCCGCACCGGCTCACGATGCGTGCTTTCCAGTTCGGTTAAGTTCCTATCGTCCGAGGTCAGGCTTTTGAACACCGTATAATTGTTGATAAGATTGGTGTACATTTGTACCATGTATTCGTCGTCAAACGCCATTTCGGAGTCTTTGACGTCAATGGTGTAGCCCACACTGTCGTAACGTTCCATGAACTGCCACAGCTGGTAGCACTTACGGTAGTTCGGATCTTTCGTGATAAGATTCGTACGTTGAATGGGACTGCGCACGGTAGCGCAACCTGCCATGATCTGGCAAAACGACGCGTTGCGCAGCGCCATCACCAAACGGCGCACGCGGTCGATGCGCATGAAGGTGTCCATGTTGTCGGCATCGTTTTCCGCGAAGCTTTGGCGGTTCTTCACCGTCATCTCAACGTTGTACTCGATCTCCTCGTACGCATCGTCAATCTTCGAATGCATCTTGAAGCGATTGCGAATCTCGTTGCCCGTAGACCAAAAAATCACGTCCGTACGCTTATCAACAAACGTGAGCAGGCGCTGGATCAGGTGATACACGAAACGGTTTTCGTACAAGTCGTACGTTTCCACCGGCGTTACGTTCAAAATTCTTGTAGGGTGGATGCCGCCATCGTCCGAAGGCGCCAAAAACTGCGTGTTCTGGCTTAAGTGCCGCACCGAGTCGGCTGAAATCCGCTTCGCCAGCGAAACGGGCACTACCTCTTCCTCAGTAGTGATGAAGCGCCGCGGCTTTTCGATGATGGTGTTGATGGCGTCGAGCGAATCCTCAATCATGGTAATCCACTCTTCGTCAATTACCTTCACCAGCTCTTCGCGCTTCTGCTCAAGCGTGGTATCGGAAGCTTGCGCCATCTCAAACAGGTAACGGAAATACCGGTCGTCGGACTGGATAGGCTCCATTTGCTCCGAAAAGCTGCTGTACAGGTCTTGAATTGTATCCGACATGGCAAACTCCCACGTAATCGAAGAACGCTACCGCGCCCGGCGGCGCAACAAATGCGCCAGGCACCTGCGCTAGTACAGATTCTGGATGCGTTGCAGGTACGACACGCTGTCAGGCAGGCCGCCCTCGCCAAACGTCTTCTCGATGTACTCGATAAGGCCCTTGATCTCGTCGCGCACGAAGCTGACGTTCATGGACTCGAACTTCTTCAGCACTTTGCGAGCGATGATGTAGTCCATGCCTCCAAGCTCGGTGCCGCCGCACGCTACGTACACTGGGATGAAGTCGTACATCTGCTTGATAATACGGTTACCAAACGCCAGCTTAAAGCGCGTTTGCAGGTACTGGTCCATCTTGTGCATCTTCTCGAGCACCTCTTCGGACACCACGTGCTCCACTTTCGCCTTCTGGAACAGGTACTGCAAATGCTCGGCCGTCACGTGCACGCGCCCGTGCGCCGGGCACTCAAACGCGTCGGCACGCTCGTTGAGCTCAATGGGGATGGCGCGGTCATACACCTTGTCCGTAATGGTGAACGTGGAATCGTCGTTGTTGGCCGTGCCCACAAACCACAAGCTGTCGGGCACGGTGATTTTGCCGTCGTGCAGCCCCTTCGGGTCGCCCGCCCACGCGGTAGGCACCAGGTCAAGCACCCATTCATCGTGGCTGGGCATTTCCAATACCGAAAGGATCTCGGCGAAGTAGTACTCCACACGGGCCAGGTTCATCTCGTCAAGCACGATAGTTGACGGATCGGCACGCAGGCCCGCCTCGTACATGGCGCGCAAAAACTCCGTTTCGTTAAAGCGCTTGGAAAACTCGTTGAAGTAGCCCATGATCTCAGTACGATCGCGGTAGGAAGGCTGCACCGACACAATGGTTGCCGGGTTATCCAAATAGCGGCTGAACGAATACGGCAACGACGTTTTACCAGTACCGGAAATGCCTTCAAGGATAAGCAGCTTACTGGCCGCCATGCCCGCAACGTAGCGGCGCACGATCTCGGGCGTATAGTACAGCTGCAACTCAGTGCACGCGAACTCGCGATACCCCTCGGCGAAATCCTCCAACGTGATGGCATTATCGTACTCAGGTGGCACGAAATCACGGTATTTAAGGTCCACCAGCGACAGCTTCGGAAAGCGATTAGCCTGTGCAATCTCTCGTTCTTCAGCCAGCGTTTTCGCCTCAACCGTTGCTTTGGCCATTGCAGCCGCAGCATCGGCCACGCCTTCGCCGTCAAGCGCCAGCTGCGCCGAGCCGGTAAGCACACCGCCCACCGATGTAGCGCCGGCAGCCTTCACCGCGCCCGCGTTGCCTACGGCCGGCACCACGTTGCCAACCGTAGGCAACTCGTCGTCCACCAGAGCAGACGCGCCCATATACGGGATACGCTCAGCACCGCCCATAGCGTTGACCTTCAACGCCAGCACCTTGTTCTTCTCGTCCATAAGGTCGAGCACCTGCTTGTTCAAGCGCCCGATTTCGCGGTACAGCGCCTTGTTCGAGGTATCGTCGTGCCTTAAGCGATGGTTCACACGCCAACGGTGCACGCAAATGACCACAATAAGCACGGGCACCGCAATAAGCATGGCGAACAGAATAACCGCGCCGATTTTGCCCACCAGGTCAAACGCGTCGAAATATGTTTTGAAAATACCGAAATAGTCCAGCCACCCGAACACCAGCAGGTTCAAAATGGAGCTGAACACGGCAACGACGTTGTACACCACCTTTGCCAACAGCTCCCAGGCAAACCCCAAGAACTCGCTCACTTACTTTAGTCCTCTCTGCCCCGCGAGAAACGCTGCTGCGTCTCCGCGCTTGCCGCCTGCGTTTACGTTATGCACCCGTGTGCTCGCCGCCAGCTTCCCCACCAGCGCTTTTGCCGCTTGCCGCCAATGCAGCTTCGGCTTCAGCCTTCAGCCGACGCGCCTCTTCCAGCTTCGCCTCTGCGTCAGCACGGGCAGCTTCGGCACGGGCAACGTCGCCGGCCGCCGCACTTTCGCCGTCAACAATAGCCGCCGCTTTTGCCATGCGGTCTTCCTCTGCCATAGCGCGTTTCAAATTCATACCCACAATGACCAAGTGATACACCTGGTAAATAAAGAACAGCAGCATGGGAATGACAATGATGCACAAAAATCCAACACTTGAAGACAAGAAGTCCATCACTTTGCCAAGACCGGGAATGCTGAACACGTACTTGCCCACAATGTCGCCATCGGAAATGATGTGTTGGTCGGCAACATCATTGTTGTCGCCCTTCGTGGTGAAGCTGCGCATGCCGTTAAGCTCATCGATGGACTCAATGCGGTGGGTGTTGAGCGCATACTGGTTGTCGATAATGGTGTGGAACGTAACGATGTCGCCCACCTGCAACTTCGAAGTATCGCACTGCTGGATGACAATCAGGTCGCCTTCATCAAACGTTGGCGCCATGGATTCTGATTGCACGGTCATAGGGGTGAACCCGGCAATGTTCGAAACGCTGCCGTCGTCTTTTGTTGCCAACGTGGTGAACGCGTACAGCGCAGCCACCAAAATGATGATCCACATGATGACGCTTACAACAATTGACGCGGCTTTCTTTACCGTTTGCATGTCGCCCCTTTTCGCGCGAAAACCATTCCCGACCAGTTATTGCTCATCAACGCCCTCAAAGCGCATCGAGATGGAATAATCTGCTCCCTTGACCATATTAGTGCAATTTGCGTCGGTACCCTCCAACCAAATACGCACAATTACCGATTTATCCTGGTTTGCCACCAGGTCAAACATGTTAGAATCCGCCGTTGCCTGCCCTGAGTCCAAGCCAAACAGCACTGCCGATGCGTTAGAACTTGCGGTTGTTCCCGCATTTGGATCGTACACCCACGTTTGGCCATCAGTGCTGAAGCTCATGCGCATGGCAAGCGGCAGACCCTCCACGTTCGAAGAAAACGCGGTGCCCGGTGCCCCGTCTGTTCCATCTTGGCCGGTCAGGCGCACTGTCACATCGTTTGCGCTCATGAAGTGCAACGTGAACTCCAAGTACGCGCCGCTAGAAGCTTCAGCTGCGCTGCCGTCTTCGAACGTGAACACCTCATAGTTGCTTGTTGTGACCGGTTGCAATTTTGATGTGTCAATGTCAACGCCTTGGTCTGCGGAAATGCGTGCGCCTATTGCGTCAAAGCCCAGCGTATGCACGTATTGATCGAACGAATCGTGCGCGTCAAGGTCGAAGCGCAGCGAGCCGTCGGCATTAGCGTTCATAGCAAGCATGCGCGTTTTCGCGTTGTCGGCAATGGAAAACCACGCGAACGTGGCCATGGCTACTGCCACCAGAGCAAACGCAACCAACACCGCAGTTGTTGCCAAGCGGTGACGTAAGTCCTGCTTGGTAAATGCGCCCGCCTGGACCCCTTCGGCGGCGGCAGCCGCATTCGGCCGTGCACCGCGAGCCGCACGGGTCTGCACGGCAGGTACATTTCGCTTCTTCATTTACGCCCCCTGCCCGTCTAGCACGGCGAACAGATTCACGTGCAGCACGCCTTCGTTGCCGCCCAGATAGTCGGCGCTATCGGGATCGGTGCCTTCGATGTAGTAGTACACGTCCATGCGGTACGCTGCACCCTGGTCCATGGAAAGCAGCGCGCTTTGCGGGCGCGCGGCGGAATCGCCCGTACCCATCACGTAGGAACTGGCATCCTCAACGCCGTCGTTTGCGCAGGCCAAAGCTCCATTTTGCCACCCCAACAGCATACCGTCCGAATAATCCGAAAGGTTATTAGGACGCGTAGCGGGATGCTCGCCGCGATGGCCGCCATCAGAATTGTCCAGCGCAAAGTAGCACGTTTTCACCACCTGGCCGTTGCGAGAAAACTTCAAGCCCACGCGCGCAGCGCGCAGCAACTCGGGGCTTGCATCTGAGGGCACCAGCGAATCGCCCAAGTACAGAGCAACCGGCCCGCTTGCCTTATCTGCGCCGCTGCCCGATACGCTTGCGCGCAGGTCAACCCAACCGTGGTAATAATGCTGGCCATCGGCGGCTTGCTCGAAATGCACCGCTTCACCCGCCGAATTGTTGTGAGCGCATTCGGCAAACCCGTTTAAGTCGAACGAGGAAACCGGGTACAAAACCAAATCATCGGGGCTGTTGGTAGAAAGCGCAACATCGCCCGAGCTCGACCAGGTGCCCGCCTGCGCGTTACCCATCTCAACCACCAGCTGACTGCTATCGCTGCGTACAGAGGCAGAGTTGGTGTTCACGGTCATGTTGTTGGTAAACCATGCATACGTGGCCACGCCCAACACGGTGGCAATCACAACAAGCACTGCCGCTATACCGCCTTTGATCAGGCGCAATTGCATTGCATTCGAGCATTCCTTTTGCATGCGCCCCCCTTAAGCCTTCGTAGCGGCAAACGCAAACTGCAACGAAATGTCGCGCGATTGCGCCTCGTTAATGCAGTTTTCGTCGCAGCCTTCCATATACACGAAATAACGTACATGCGCCACTTCATCGGCCCCAAGCGTGCACAGCGGCTGGGCCCCGGCGCGCGCCTGCGGCGTGTCGCCCGAACCGTCCATGGTGTAGCTGCCAACCGAAAGCGCAGGGTCTGCCGCGTACGACCACGATGAGTTGCCAGAAACCACCACGCCGCTTTCCGCCGTGGTACGTTGGGCGGTAGCGCCGGCCGTGCTGCCTAAATCGTCGCACGCAAAAATATATGTTTGCGTGCCCGAAGAGCTTTCAATAACAAAGCCTACGCGCAACGCAGCAAGCAATTGCGGATCGGACGTAACGCTCATCTGGCTTTGATACAAGTACACGGCAAGCGGTGCCGAGCTGCCTTTCAGGTATAAATCGCCCGTAAGCGCATAATCGCTCACATCTGCCGTGCAGTTCGCATACTCAGTGGTGACGCCTGCAGCGTTTTGGAACGTGCCGCGCCAGAAATTCACCAGGTCAGCCGTGGAAATGGGGTACAGCACTTTATCGGTTTGCGCCAGCGCGCACTCACGGTCAAACGGCCCCGACGCGCTCAGACCGATGGTAAGGTCGTAGCCGCTGTCGCTTACCGTGTGCGCCGTGGGCGTAACGTTGGTGTAGCGCGAGCTGGAAAACCATGCAAACGTTGCCGCCGAAAGCGCAGCCACTAGCAACACAAGCCACAACGCAGCGCCTATGCGCCTTTTGCGTATGCTGTTCTTTTCCTTCCCCATGCGCGCCCCCTTAGCCCTGGTCGCCCGCAAAGTGCAACGCCAACGATTCCAAATTGGTATTGGCAAGGTTGTTCGTGCAGTCCTCGTCGCAACCTTCCAGCCACACGTACACGTCGACCTGCACGGGAATGCCATGGTCGGCCCTTTGCGCGGCAGCAGGCAAGCTGCACAGCAACATGGATTTTGGCAACAACGTGATTTCACCCGTGTCGTCGTTGTACTGGCAATAGTTTTCCGAGTTCAACGGCGTAAACGTAACGGTGGAGCCATCAGCTTTCGTGCTGTCCAGCACATCGCCGGACTGGCCGTTATAGGTGTTGTAACGCGCTTGCGGGTTATGCACCTGGGACAGCTCGAAGATATATTGGGCCGCAACCGGCTGGTTTTGCCCAGGGCTGTGCACGGCAAGGCCCACGCGCAACGCCGTTGATATTGGGTTTTCAGGGTCAAGGTCGTCGTAGTTGATGTCAGCCAGGTACACGTCCGTTGCCGCCGAGCTGGTTGTCAAAAACAGCGAGGTTTCGTAGTAATCGGAACGCTGCGCCGGCCCGAATACACTTGCAAACAGCGAGTCCTGCGTGGTGCCGCCCGTAAAACCCGTTACCTTCTGAAATCCGTTTTCAACGTTGTCGGTAGAAACCGGGTCCAAAAAGCCCTGGAACGAAAGCCCGGCGCTGGTTTTGTAATCGCCGTTGTAAGAATTAGAGATAAGGAACGTAACGCCCGTGCCTGCGGCCATTTTCACGTCGGTGACGTGGCGCGATGTGTTGTAGATATACCACGCATACGTAACCGCGCCGCACGCCAGCGCCGCAACAAGCAGCACAACCAACGTGCGCCGAAACCGCCTGCGCAACTGCCGCGACTCCGTCAACGCCCCTCCTCTCGAAAAATCAGCGAGTCAAAACAAGTCGAATGCGCATTGCAAAAGCTACGCCAGCGAAATCAACTCATTGTCGCACGCACGACGAATGAACGCGGATCGAGATATGCCTTCTTTTTTTGCAGCCTTATCAATAGCGGCAAGTTCAAAATCAAAGAATTTAACTGAACTGGTTTTCATTTTTGGAGACGGTGCCCCCTCAATTGGTTCACCAAACGTCATCCCCGAAAAATCACCGTTTTCGTATTTCTTGGCATCTGCTTCAACTTCTTCAATGGTGGTATCAAACATTTCGCAGAGTTGCTTGTCGTTCATTGCTTCCTCCTTCCGTAACCAAGCTCACGCTTGATACGTTCTTGCGGCGGTGTTTGAGCATGTTTGATAAGCCAAGCACCTGATTCGCCTCGAATCGCAACCACTTCAAGCAGCCGACCCGAAGCATCGTATCCAATCCCCACGTACTCTTCGGGCTCTTTGCCAATTCTAGGCATGCTTCTCACGCAATACTGCCACGCATGAATTGCATCTTCTTTCGTTATGTCGGGATGACGTTCAGGAACTCGATCAAGCACATAAATATTTCCCATACGCCGCTCCTATCTTACAGTAATACTACGTGATACTACTCTCGCGCAACACTATATTTCTGTTTTCTGTCATACCAAATCCCTTTATAAATTCTATCATAAATCGTACGTATGTTCTAATTAAATCTACTTGAAATGCAGGTAGCCTCGTTACGCTGCAAGGTCACCTGCAATCACCTGGCGAAAGCCTATTGTTGCCTGCGGTCAATCCCGTCGGTTTTGACCTTGGTGAGGGTATACGTCACGTAATCCGAGTTGGTATAGTCGGGAATCGACTCGGCGTTTACCGGCGTATCGACAATGCCGCCGTCCGCATCTGTTAATTGCGCCGTGAGCACCAGGCGATAGTTGGCGTAGAATTGTCTGCTGTTCTCCACGTCAGTGTTGACCTTAACCGTGAAGCGGTGCTTGAATTCCAGGCTCATTCCGTCGCGCGTGGCAAAACGATCTGCGTCCTTGGTGTCGGTGAAGACAATGGAGTTGCCGTCGGTGCGCACGACGTCCGTACCAAGGTGGTCACTTCCCTTGACGGTGATGTACTTGTCGATGTCGCTCACCTTCTTATACTTTCCATCATCCTGCCGCTGCTGCAGCGTAAGCGTATACGTCAGCGTCGTCGCCTTGGCAATCTTGGCATCCGCACCGTTGAGCTTAGACATGTCATAGGTGCCCACCAGCGCGATCGTGCCGTCGGCAGAACTCAGATCATTCACGTTGATGCCAAGCTGCGTCTTCTTGGAAGCAACGAGCGCGATGGTCGACGAACCGATATCCGGTCGATAGTAGCGAACCTTACCTTCGTTATCGCCCGTCATGCTACTGGTTCTGAGCGACTCGGCATGTGTGGAGAGGAACGACCGATACGTAGGCTTGGTATAGCCGGAAGAGCCATCCTGCGATGCCATGATGGCCGCCTGGCACTGCGGCTCCGTCAGCTCAACGTCAGCCGTCACCCGAACAGCAAACTGTCCACCACTATTCTTAACGGCATCGCGAATACCCCGAAGGTCTATTGGATCGCCCTCGTTTAAGGCAGACCCATCGGTGAGCTTGAGCGAGAGGTCTTCGCCCTTGGCCTGGTAGCTATCTTTGGTAACAAGAGGAATTTCCCCCGTGTCCTCCGCCTTTGACCATACCCATGTAACCTTGCCTTGGTCGTCAACGTTCTTCTGCGCCTGGTAGTAGACATTCCCAACCATCACATAGAATTTCAAATTCTTGATTGAGGCGCCCTCCGGATAACCAACCGCCCCGACACTGCTGTCGTTCTCAAACTTCGCAAGCGAGGAGTTGAGCTGGAAATACAGGGCATCGTTGTTGTTGTACTCGTTCTTACCCAACGTGACGGTATCGGTCACATCGAGCTTCAAGTTCTTATAGACCGTATCCGAGTCATTGATCGCCATTTTCACAACGTTATCTTCATCAGGCTTTTCCTTGTTTTGATTGTTGTCCGTCAGCGCCTGACCATAGCTCGCCGCGATGCCGTAGGTGCTCTCGTTATTCGAATGATCATTCGCTATCGAATTGTTGTATCGGCGAACATCGTTGATGTTGGTATTAATCCCATCAGCAGATACCGAGGTGGTCGTATAGCCGTTAACGGTCTTTGAAGCGTTCTCAGGAACGCGCACCACCAGGAAGAAATCCTCCGAGACGGTCGATTCTTTCGAATTTCCTTTCTCGTCGAGCATCGAAAGATTGTAGCGCTTGCTCGCGTCGATTTGTTCTCCGTCTTTGTAAAAGCGGTAATAGGCACCATCAACTTTGGCCACGGCACTGGTCGTGTCCTCAGATGAATCAAGCTTGACCCAGCCACCGGCATCGTTTTGCGTGGCGGTCACACCCATGAGCTCGCTGAGCCATTGCTCTTGATAGGACCTGGCCGGGTTCGAACTGTCCGTAAACTTGGTCAGAGGAATCGTGGTGACCGCATGCGCCGAATCGCCCGAGCCTGATGTCACTGTGTCCTCGGTTGTAACGGTATACGTATATTGCTTGTTGTTGTTCCTGGTGTCGACGAGCGTCAGCTGAGTGCCCTCGGGCAGGGAACCGGCCGTCTTATCGCCATCGAACACAAGCGACTTTGCAACCGGTTTAAGCGCACCGCCGGATTCAAGCAGCGTATCCAGGCCATAGCGCACGGATTTGGCGCCCAACGCCTCGTTGTAAGTCCACGTGAGATAGCCCGTCATGGTATCACCCATGCCGGTAAGTACGTGGCTTTGCAACTTATCGTAATTGGAATCCTTGTAGTTGGTGCCATAGGTATAGGTGGCTGAAAAATCGATCTCGAGCATTCGCTTGACCACGATGGGCACCTGAACCTTGTATTTATGGCCCGCACCGTCGTTGAACGTCACCGTAAGCAACGTAAAGCGTGCCTCGTTGTTATCCCATGCGGTCGAGGCGCGGAAGGACATGCTCTTGGTACCGTCCTTGACAACCTGCAGCGATGGGGCATCTTCGCTTCGCACAAAGGTGCCGCTCTCCTTATTCTCAAGCGTGAACATCTCCGCCTTGGCAGTCACAAATGATGAATCGCCCTTTGTGTCGCCGTTGAGTCGCACGGCATCCGAGAAACCACCGTTGGTAACCAAGTTAAGATAGTTGGTCACCGTCGTGGTGTCGTTACCGGGAATCTCAAGCACGCCAAAGTTCTTGTCGGCGGCTACTTTCTTCTCCGCGTCGGTATTCGAATCGTTGAACGTGCTCTGCGATTTTGAATCATAGCTGTTGGTAGTCTGGTATTCCCCATTATCGTTGATACCGCCAATATTGACGTACCCGTAACGACCGCCCGCAAGGGCGTTCCCGCCAAGCAAATTGGCAGTGTCATCCTGGATGGTTTTCGCCGTTTCTATCGCGGCACCATCGCTGTAAATCGAATACGCCGACGCGCTCGCGTCGTCAGAAATCTTAACTTTCGGATTTTGACTCACCGGATTCGTCGTGACATACGGGATTGCCGAGGCAACCGCGCCTTGCTCGTCGTTGTATAACGAACTTTCGCCAACCGCCTTCACTTCATTCTTATAATCAGCAAAAGCAAAGAAACATTTTTTGTTAACGGCACTGACGACCTTTGATTCCCTGTAGTGCATCAGCCCTGGAACGTCTGAATTTTTCTTTCCACTTGCAAGTTCAATATCGATGCCGGAGCCGTAAATACCGTTGATGTCAACAGCATCAACATCGCCAAAAAGCTGGCCCTGATAGTATTTGCCCCCCACCGATTCTCGATCCAAGTAATCATTCTTGCTGACCAAGATGTTCGACAGCCTGATAGTTCCTTTGGTGTCACCGATAATGCCGCCGGAATAGGTATGCCTGCCATCGGGATGATCAGCCCAATTGCATTGCTTCGTTTTGAACACGCTGTTACTCACCGAAGCGTTGCTAACGGAGACAACCGTGCTGCTGTTTTCACCCGATTGACCAAGAATGCCGCCGGAATACGCGCCATCCACTTGAATGTCGCTGACCTTAACTCCATTCGCGGTGAATGTTTTGCCGCTGGCAATCATGCCCGCAATGCCACCCGAGCACTCGTACGCTGCAATCCTGACTTTTAAAATATTGCAATCATCAAACGTCAAATTCTCGGACCCATAGCCGACCATTCCGCCAACATACCTGTATCGAACTGCGGTCTGCCCCGCCGCTTTTATGGAACCGACATATATTGGCGACTCCTCGCTCGCATCCTTCGATGACTCAAAGGACACATGTTTTATTGAAGCGGAGTTCTCGGCCCTGCCAACGATACCACCAAGGCCGCGCGTATTCGCAAAGCCGCTGTCATCAGTCAAGTCGGTCGTAACGACCACATCATGCAGAGTTACCGGGTTAGCAGCATTCGTGCTTTCGCCGATTTTCACTTCAGCGGCCGTGAGACCCAACAGACCGCCGACTGTGCAGGCTTCGTCGTTCGCCCAAAACGACGTGCCTCGAACCGTGGAGTTTTCGCCCACAAGATTGACGCTCTCGCCCGAC
>ERZ808240.2339-NODE-2339-length-21032-cov-4.246651_pt1 | contig 21032 bp, 21 predicted proteins | sample MGYA00521084_ERZ808240 | MGnify/ENA primary metagenome ERZ808240 (study PRJEB31516, sample SAMN03275571) | gut metagenome | biome: mammalia-associated habitat; material: feces | host: Papio cynocephalus | place: Kenya | collected 2012-08-06 ...
AGGTCGTTGAACATCGTCGTCTTGCCGCAGTTCGGGTTGCCGGCAAGCGCAATGCGAATTCCCATTGTCTGCCTTTCGATCGCTTGCGAATTTGTTGCCCTACGGTTTCTTTTTCATAAGAAAACCCCAGGTAACAAGCGGTTTTGTTAGCTATCGCAAACTCGTGTTCCTAAAAAATGGCGCTTCCGCGCCTAATCCTCGTCATCTGACGCATGGGGCGCAAACCCCGTGGGCGTTAGTTGACGAGAATGCTCTCGGCCTCGCTTTTGCGCAGCGACAGCTCGTAGCCGCGAACGGTCACCTCGATCGGGTCGCCGAGCGGCGCCACCTTGCGCACGTAGACTTCGACGCCCTTGGTGATGCCCATGTCCATGATGTGACGCTTCAGCGCGCCCTCGCCGGTAAGGCGGCGTACCGTTGCGGTGTCGCCGATTTTGACGTCGCGCAGCGTTTTCGCCTGGTCTTCCGCCATGCCTGCTCCTTCCTTTGCATGCAAACGCTTCCAATTCATGTATCAGCGCCGGCGGCTGTCGCCGGCGCACGAAAACCGGCGCGAGAGCCGCGCCGGACGATACCAATTTCTACAAGGCTGCCGTAGTGACGATATGATTGGCCGCCTGGCGGCTGATAGCCACCTGCGCCCCCTTCACCTCGACGACCAAGTCGCCTTGAACGCCCGCGACCACTTTCACGGCCGCGCCCTCGACGAACCCGAGGTTCTCAAGATGGTGGGTAAGCTCGTTTTTGCCGCGGACCTTGACCACCTTCACCGTCTCGCCCGCCGAAACGAACGTAAGCGGCAACTGCTGAGCAGATACGCCGCTGGCGTGCGCCGCATTCACAACGCCCGTTTCCATAGCCGCACCGTCCATATCTCGTGCCTCCAAAGTAAGCCATCGGTAATTACGACTACCCACCATAGCACGAAAGTTTCCCTTGTGAAATAAAAAATGAAACCTTTGGCTACCTTTTTCATAAAAAGTTTCTATTAGTTGCCAATTTGGTTTCGAATTGGGGCGAGAAGCTCGTCGACGAAACCGCAAACTCAGCCCGCCACGCGGCTATATCGAAGGTTCCACGCTTATCACCAGGCGAAAGCCTTGCGCAAGCGCGGGCGAGCCCCCGCAGCCATCAAGTGGAACCACGATATGCGTCTGCGGGCGAGCACCGTGGCCCTGCGCGACGCGCGCCACGCTTCCGCCCGAAAACGTTTTGCACGGTATGCGCGTCGTAGGCTGCTCGGCAATCAGCGGAACCTGCGAGGGCATCGACGGCGCGGCTTCCGCGCCGCGACCCGCAACAAAGCCCGCGGGCGCCGCGCCGGCGGCGAAACCGGAGGCCGGCGAAGCAGGGAGCACCGCCTCTTCCACCTCGGCCTCGCACGAGCTGGCCACGGTCTGACCTGCGGGCGTCGTATCTTCGCGCGTAAAGTCGTGCAGGCAGCCGTAGCATACCTCCATGTCGTCGAAGCAGCGCGAACCGCATACGGGGCACACTTTCATTCCAACCCCCTCCTTCCTATGTCGGCGAACACGTTGTCGCCAACCTCGAACCACGGGCCGCCCGACGCGACCCGCTCTATCGCCACCTGCGCCGAAACGCATCGCACCCGTTCGCCCGGCCCCACGCCACGCCGCGCCGTTAGCACCGTGCCCGACGAGTCGGCGAACGCCACGTCTATCGGCACGTCCATGCCGTGCGTGTGGATGTCTCGGCATGGCACGAAAACCGCATACGAAAAGTCGCGCGCCGCCGAACCCGGCAGAAGCCCGCGCACGCGCGAGGCGAATGACGCAAGGATCGCCACCTTCATGCAATCACCCCCGCCCTATAAGGGCTCACCGTGAATTCAACCTGATGCTTTATTCGGGGAACCTGCACGCCGAACACGCGAGCCCCGCTCAAAAACGGCGGCGTGAATGCGGTTTTCGCCGTGTACTTCATGTGCCCGGCATCGGTTCGCTCGCACAGCACCGAAACGCTCTCGTGGTCCATGGAGACCCCTTCTTCTATGCGCGCACGCACGTCGGCGGCATTTTGAGCCACATCGTTGCCATCGTCGGCCTGCAGGCGAATGGCATCGCGGGCGACGATGTCGAACGCGGCGCAATCGCCTAGGAACACCATCGCATTCAATGCGATAAAACCGACCATGAGCAAAATCGGGAACGCCACCGCGAATTCAACGGTCATCTGCCCAGATGGGGCTGAAGCCTCGCCGAAGAATTCCTTCAAACGGTTCGACGCCATTACGACCCATCCCCCTTCAGCGATCGAATGGCTGCGGCAACCGGGCCATCGCCGCGCATCGCAACCGGCAACGTGTTCGACGTGACGGGCTTCGCGGCGGCCGTGTTCGCGGGCTCGAGCCCAGCCGCTTCGAGCATGTCGAGCAACGCGCCCGACGCCCAATCGCCCAAGCCGCTTGCGCTAGCCAGGGGAATGGCATCCAGCACGCCCGATACCGCGCCGGCAAGGCCCTCGACCCCCGTGCCGTATGCGCCGAGAATCGCCGACCAGAGCTTCAACACCGTTTCGCCGCCATCCGACAACGGCGGCCCAATGTCGTCTTCCACCCCCGACAGCAGGTTCGACAGCGCATCTTCATCGGAATCTTCCACAAGAATCGCCGCCGAGACAGCCGCATACGAGCCCAAGTCGGGGCCTTGGAAAAACGGGGTTTCGGCCGTCGCCCCCATGGTGCCAGACAAAGCGGCCAACGACCCGAAACGCCCAGGCGGGTATGCCTCGACCCTGTTGCCGGCAGCTTCCTCGATGGCCGAGTTCAGCATGTCGAGCAAGCCGCCTATGGCATCTTTCACCTGCGCCGATTGACCGATTGCATCGTTTTTCGCCTGCTGGTAGGTTCGCGCCGCTTCGGCGACCGCGCGAAAATGGTACTCGAAGCCGTTGTCGATAGACGTGGATGCAGCCGCAACGCTGCCCATGGCCGCGGCATCGAGCCCGCATTCTTCGCATTTGGAAAACGCCCCGGCATCGAGCTGGGCAAGCGACCCGCTGCCATCTACGCCGCCAACGCCCGGACACCCTTCCCACGCATGCAGCTTGCCATTCGACGCCGGAAACAAATCGGCGGTATACAAATCGGTCGCCTTCATCTCGTCGGCATTCTTCGGCAGAAGCGGCAAGTCGACGTCGACCGTTCCATCGGGCATCTGGATCGCGTGGGCTTTGTCGAGCTCTCCCTGCGCATACCTGTAAAACCGCAGCCTCAACGCGCTTCGAGCTTGCTCCTCTACGCTTGAATCCTGAGGCGCCTCGGCGACCACGCGATGGCGATAATAGGCGCGCGCCCTCTTCAGGGCCATGGAGAACGACCACGAATTGGGGCTGTTCGCCATAGGGTTCTCAAAGGCGTCCATATCCGCGAGAGACTCCGCGCGTTCGCGCATGCACGCGCTCGGATAGGCTCCACAGTCGGCGAGCCAGGCTTCGCGCAACGCCTCCGACGCTTGGGCCGCGGCCTGCTCGGCAGCTTTGGCGCCCTCGACAATCGACCCGCTTTCGTTTATGGCGGCGTCTGCCGCCTCTTTCGCCGACGAGCCGACGCCGCACGACACGGCAGGAGCATCGGAAGGAACCAACTCGACATAGGCCAGCGCATCGAAATCGATGGTTTCAGAGTTCTCGGAAACCACCAGTTGCGCTTGCGTTTGCGCAGCCAGCGGAAGCGTGCTTTGCGCCGCGTTAAGCGTCTTCTCTTGAACGCGGGCGACGTCTTCGCGCTTTTGGATGATGGCGCGGCCCGAATCGAGAAGCTTCACGCCCGCAGCCTCGGCGCCCGGGACGCAACAGCACACAGCCCCTATGCCCAAAAGCGAAATGCCCGTGAGCGACATAGTGAGCAACGTCGCATCGGCGACGCGCACCGAAAGCACGAATTCGCCGACCTCGTTCTGGGCTGCAAGGGCGCAGGCGTCGGCAACCGATTGCACGCCCGCCGAACGCGTAGCTGAGCGCGCGCTCCACAGCCCGAAAAACAGCAACGAACACGAAAGCAGAATGGCGACCGCCGCGCCAATGGTGGTGAACCCCGATTCGTCGCGGAACACATCGGCCACGACGAGGAACCGCCTCGATGAGGTGGCGCCGCTCCTTTCCAAGCCCCTGGCCATGCCACGCTCCTTTGCATTCGCTACGCCTTGTCTTCCCAACGCTGCACCCATTCGCCGAACTGCAAACCGAATTCGGAATGCAGCGCCCATTCGTCATGCACGCGCTCTTCGCGAAACACCTCTTGGCGGGCAAGGCCGTCGCCGCGGGCCAGCCCCACGACGCGCATGCCCGCCCCCATAAGAGGGAGCGGCTCGTACGCGTGCGATATGCGCACCGAAGCTCGCTGCGACTGCTGGCCCGCACCCGTCACCTCGACACTCCAAGCGCCCACATGAAATGCGGGCACTTTGGGAACGGCGTCGAGCCTGCGCAGCACGTATTCGCGCGCTTCGGAGGCGTCCGATTCGGGCAGCGTTTCCAAAACGCGGCACCCTTCGGCGGCGGCCGCCTCCATCACGATGCGGTCGTACAGCACTATGGCGGGCTGCACGGCAATGAGCATTCCCACCAGCACGATGGGAATGAGCATTGCGGCCTCGACCGTCGCCTGTCCGCTTTCGCCGGCGCAACCCAGCCCGCGCTTCTTAAAACGCCAGAACATCGGCAATCCCCCGAACGAGCCTGTGGCTCATCGCCTCCAACGCGGATTCCGTGAATACGCCCGACATAGCCGCGCGGGCGAGCGCCGAAATTCCCAGCGCGACAGCCAAAAACGCCGCCACGACAAGCGCGTATTCGACGGTCGATTGCCCCGAATCGCCCGACGCGCCAGCGCGCCTCGCCTTCGTTACAATTTGCCGATGCCATCGGCGATGGCGTTCCACAGCTCCTGGATCTTCGGGCGGAATACGACGATCGCCGCGATGGCGATAACCACCAGCACGCCAACCAAAATCGCGTATTCCGTAGTTCCCTGCCCCTTCTGGTTCATCAGCCGCACGTGCGCGCTCGCCATGGCGCGACGACTGGAATCGCCCGCGCGGCGCCACACGCGCGAACATTTCGCAACAACGCCTTGGTTCTTTTCGATTGTCTGCATATCCGTTTCCTTTCATTGAACGAACCCCAGCAGCACGGGCCCCATAACCACTATCAACATGGCGGGCAAGATGAGCACCGCCGTGGGAACGAGCATTTTCACCGGGGCTTTTGCCACTTTCTCTTCCATCTTCGCCCGATAACAGCTACGCGCCTCGCTCGCCAGAGAATCGAGCATGCGATTCATGGGGCTTCCGAAGCGCAGGCAGCGAACCGCGTTGCTCGCGAAGCGCTCGAGCGACGGCACCCCACTGAGCGTTCCCAGCTCGAGCAGGGCGGCATCGCGCGAGACAAGGCCGCTTTCCCATTTCAAGCACGCCTGCCGGCACAGCGCCGCGAGCTCATCGTCGAAACGGAAGCAATACGACCGAAACGCCCGCTCGAACGACATGCCGGCGCGCATGCCCAAACCCAGCGCGTCCACCATTTCGGGAACATGGCGTTCAAGTGCCAGCGCGCGTTCCTCCTTGGCGCGCCGCGATTCCCGCGCGCGCGGCCGAGCCCTGGCAAGACCCGCAAAGCCGGCGGCCTGCTGAGCACGGCGACGGCGCGCGCTCGACGCCATTCGATCGCTCGCCCACGCCCAAAGGCTGGCACCTGCTACCACGGCGAACACCGCCGCGGCCCCAAGAAACGCGATTCCCATAGCACACCCTCCTATCATCTAAATCTCTATCGCGAGCATGCGCCGCACCATAAGCACGCCGGCGGCCAGCATGCTGACGGCCATAAGAAGCAGCAGCGCGCCGCCCGCGCTCGAGAAAAACGGCGCCAGAAACCCCGGATCGAGGGCGGAGATCACAAACACCAGCGCAAAAGGCATGATGCTGACGATTTGGGCCGAAAGCTTTGCCTGGGCCGTTTGCACGCGCAGCGAGCGCCGCAGCTCGAGGTCGCTCGCAACCGACTGCTCGGCCGAACGCAAAATCGGGGTGGCGCTGCCGCCGCATGCGTATTGCACGTCGAGTGCCATCGCGACAAACGACAGCTCTGGAAGCTCAGCCACCGAGCGAAAGCGCTCAAGCGCCTCGTTCATCGAATAGCCCAACTCCAAATCGCGCGATACACGCGCGAACAGCCCCCGCGCCGGCTGGTCGATTTGGGTAGACACCTCGTAAAACGTTTGCGGCAGCGACAGCCCCGCGTGCAGGCACGCTTCCATACAGCGCAGGGCATCGGGCACTTGCTCGCGAAGCCTCGCGCGCTCGTTCTCGACGCTGCGAAAAAGCGCCGCCCGCAGCACCACGACCACCAAAACGGGCGCGCACGCGGCCGCGGCAAGCGAGCGAAACAGCACGAGCGACGCAACCGAAATTGCAATCGCGCCGCCGATGCACAACGTGGCCACGCTTTCCGCCGCGGTTTCGATGCCTTTGCTTCGCGCAAGCCTCTCCGCACGGCGAAACACCTCACCCGCACGCGCCTCCAGCACCAACGATGCCGCGGGCGCGAGCGACGCGAAGCCATTGCGCACGTAATACGACGCCAACCGCTTAAGGCCCGCCAGAGCGTTCGCGGCACCATCGCTTCGCGCGGCAATGCCCGATTCGCGCGTCGAAGCGCCTGGCAAGTACGTGGAGCCTCGCGTTGCCTGCCATGCGTGTTCGATGCTGAGACACGCGGCCCGGCCCGCGAAAAAGGCGCATCCGAATGCGCCAGCGAGCGCTACGGCAGCAAACAAGCCCGTCTCCATTGTTCCACCTCCTCGGAATCGACAACCCCTATGTCAGTCGCCGCCGTTAGCCACGACGGCTCGCGCCGCCACGAACCGGAGCCCGCCATGGCCTGCCTTTCGAACAACGTTTCGGCGACGCACGGCCGATCGCCGCCGCGCCGCATCTCGGCGATACAGCTTATGAAGCGCCGACCGTCGCGAGAGCGAGACGTTTGCACCGCCACGTCGATCGCCGAAGCGATGTTGCCCTCGATCACGTCCACAGGCAGGTCGAACCCATAGCGGACCATAGTCACCAGGCGGATGATCATGTCTTCGGGCGAATTCGCGTGCAGCGTGGTGAGCGAACCCTCGTGGCCGGTATTCATGGCGGTAAGCATGTCAAGCGCCTCGGCGCCTCGGCATTCGCCGACTATGATGCGGTCGGGACGCATGCGCAGCGCATTGCGCACCAGGTCGCGAATAGTCACCTCGCCAACGCCCTCGGCATTGCGGCCCCGAGATTCCAGGCGCACGACATGCGGATGCTCGGTGAAGCGAAGCTCGGCGGAGTCTTCGATGGTCACGATGCGCTCGCTGGCGGAAATCTCGCACGACAACGCGTTGAGCAACGTCGTTTTCCCCGACCCCGTTCCGCCCAGCACCGCCACGTTCTTGCGCGCATGCACCGCCCATCTAAGAAATTGCGCCACGCGCCAATCGAGCGAACCCGCTTGCCGCAAGTCGGAAAGCGTCATGGCGCGATCGGTGAATTTGCGGATGGTGATGACGGACCCGTCCACGGCAATGGGAGGTATCACCACGTTCACGCGATGGCCGCCCGGCAGGCGCGCGTCCACCATGGGCGAACTCTCATCGACGCGGCGGCCAAGAGGCGCCAGGATGCGGTCGATGAGGGCCCTCACCTGCGAATCGTCGGAAAACACCGCCGGCTCGCGCGACATGACGCCCGCGCGCTCGATGAAAATCGAGGATGTGCCGTTCACCATGATCTCGGTGATGGTTTCGTCTTCCACGAGCGCTTGCAGCGGCCCCATGCCAAACACCACGTCTTCGAGGTCGCACGCCAGCGAATCTTTCAAATCGGCCGGCCGTCCGGCCCAACGTGGGGTAGAAAACACCTGGCGGCACGCACTTCGAAGCTCACTGCGTGCCCGACGCGGATTTTCGCTCGCAAGCCTGGACAGGGCATCGCCCGGAATGATGCGGCCCACGTCGTCTTTCAACTCGTCGAGCATCCACCCGTCGTCGCGCGCGAGAATGGCCGCGCCCTCTGCCTCGGCCTGTTGAACGCGCGCGAGCAGCGTCATCGCTGGGCCTTTCGTCCGAAAATGCGCTTGAACTTCCCATCCGATGCCATAACTTGGGCGACTTTATCGGCCTGCTCTTTCGGCAAGAGCCGCGCAAGCAGCGCAGCGGCCTCGGGCACCAACGCGTTGCGCGATTCGATGAAATCGGCCGGGAAGCCCGCACCCAAAAGCTCTTCCACATCGCGACCACCATGGGGAAGCTCGACGGCGGCCGAGCCTTTAAGCGCGCACGAAGCGTCTACGGCGGAGAGCAGGCTGTCGCGCTCGTGCTTGTTCACCACATACGTGAAACTGCTGGTCGCAAGACCCATGCGTCCGCACAATTCCACGGCATGCACCGTTGCGGCGAGCGACCCGGGCCTGCTGTCCATGAGAAATGCCACGGCGTCGGCCGCCTCGATAAGCTGGGCATGCGTCTCGGCCCAAAACGCGCCCGCGCACGCGATTACCACGTCGTAGTCGCCCCGCGCGGCTTCCAATATGTCGGGCAATTCAGACGACACCAGCTCGGACGCCTCGATTTTCCGCGGTGCTGCAAGCAACGACGGCTTCCCCGTCGACCGGGCATCTTCGTACAGCCGAACCATGCGGGTCGGGTCGCGCACCACGTCATCGACCCGAACGGGTTCTTTCACGCCAAGCAAGCGGTCCATGTCGCCGAACTGCAGATCGGCATCAACCGCAAGCGTGGCCAAGCCCGCCTTCGCGCACAGCACTGCGAAAAGCGCCGCTATGCTTCCCTTGCCACAGCCACCGCTTGCGCCCACCACCACTATCACCGTGCCTGAATACCGCTTCGAAACCCGCCCCGAAACCGGCTTAGAAGCAACAGCCGAACGAGCTTCCGCAGCGACAGCGGCCTGGCCCGCCGCGCGCTGCGGCATTTCCCTATACGAACGCTGAGCTTGCGAGGTCGGCTGGCCCCAGAGCTCCTTCGCCTGGGCGAAACGCTCGACAAACGCCGCCTCGGAAAGCACGCCGTCGATATTCGCCGACGACGCCCTGCTCGCGAGCGACCCGTTGTTCGACCCGCATGCCAAATACACCTTCTTGAAGGGGTCGTCGGACTTCAACGCGGCGGCCACATTCACCGGCTCCATGTCGTCGCACGAAACCACCCACGCCTCTTCGACCGACTCGCGTCGCGATGCCTCGCGACACGCTTCGGCCGTGGCGCAGCATTCAATCCACGCAATGCCGCCCAACGGCTCTTCCTGCAGCCCCAGCAAGGCGGGGTTCCTCAGCGATTCCTCATCGGCGCACAGCACCACGCGCTTCGCCATGCCCATCACGCCCCTTTCCCCTCTTCCGATTCCAATGTTCCCTGTGCTTCGGAGATGCCGTCGCCACGGCTTGCCTCCTTGGAGCTTTGCGATTTCCCCTGGCTCGAAGATTGGCCATGCTCGTCGGCGGAATCGGAAACCGACTCTTTTTTCGACTTGGACAGCGAGCCGACATCGCTCGCAGACAGTTTTTCAGATGGAAGCGTGAAGTACAGCTCGCTTGAACCGGCAGCGGCAATAAGGTCGCTCACCACATCGGGAGCCACGGCCAACGTCACCCACGACACGTCGCTTGACGAGCTTTTCTTCGCATCGGCCGAGGCGCTGGTGGAAAGCACCTTCACCTTCGAAACCAGCAAGTCGGTCGAGGTTGCCGTTGTGGAATACACGTTCACCTCGGCGCCGGGAAGCACCGAACCGCCCACGGCCGAAACGGCCTTCGCAGGCACGCTTACCGCGCACATGCCATCGGGCACTTGAATCGATGTTCCAGCCGAATCTTCGAAACGCCTGGCCACCAGCACTTCCCCGCGATAGATATCGGCCTGCGCGGGCTGCCCCTCTATTTGCGACAGGTCGGTCACGGCGCCTTCGGGAAGCAATTCGCCCGGCATGGTCTTGCGCTCGGCATTCGTGACGTCAGCTTTCGCGCCGGCGACAATGTCGCGCGATGCGACATAAGCCTCGACCTGCGCCGTTCCGTAGCGCGCAAGGGCCTCGGCGCGCTCGGCTTCGATGGCATCGCGGGCATCTTGCACATACAGCAAAACGCCCGCCATGCACGCGATTCCGCATACGATGCCAACAATGAGGCTGCGCGTTTTTCTCATGGCTCCCCCGCTTGACCGAAACGCCCGCTTTCGCGGCTTGGGCAACCATGATGGAAGGCGCACCTTGCCGAATTCTTGCCAAAATCCTGCCCATTTCTTCGCAGAACCTGTCGCGTTTAGGCCAACTTCTTCACCAAGGCGGGCTTTTTCGTGGCCATTTCGCGCAGAACGCGCATCTCGAAAAAACGAGGGTGACAAATATCCGCCGTTGTGGCACAATGCTCAGGCACCATATGGGCGGTTGGCGCAGCGGGAGCGCAGGTGCCTTACAAGCATCGGGTCGGGGGTTCAAATCCCTCACCGCCCACCATTGAATTGTCGCAGGTCGGAAGCATTTTGGTTCCCGACCTGCTTTTTTATTTCGCGGCCTTCGCATTACAGCTTGCATAACACCATGCACCGCAAATGAATCTGATCGGTTAGCCGGCCGAACGCGAATCGTTCTCGCCCGCCCTCATCCAACCGAGCATCGCAAAGCGCGGCGCCGCATGTTCCCAATTCAAAGGCAAGGTTTCCGCGGCAGACAAAAACACGACGGGCAACGCGCACGCCGCTCGGGTATGATTTCCCCATGCATCCAGTCGAAAGGAGCAACCGCATGCCGAGCATCGAATTGAAACGCGGGAAAGACGCGAAGGAAGACGCGTTCGCCATTCGCCGGCGCGTGTTTATGGAAGAACAGGGCTACGAGGACGAATTCGACGAGATAGACGACGCGTGCATCCATATTGCGCTGTACCGCGATGGGCAAGCCGTCGGGTGCGCGCGCACGTTCCCCGAGCAAGAGGGCTCCACCCGCTGGGCCGTCGGACGCGTTGCGGTGCTGCCCGAGGCGCGCGAAGGCGGCTTTGGGCGCATGCTGGTCGAGGAATGCGAGCGCGCGGCGATTGACGGCGGCGCCACCGAGCTATGCCTGCACGCGCAAGCGCGCCTGGAGGGCTGGTATGGCCTTATGGGATATGCGCGCTTCGGCGAGGTCGATTACGAAGACGAGGGCCAGCCGCACATCTGGATGGAGAAGACGGTTGCGGCAGCCTGACGGCCGCCGCAAGCCGCCGACATTGCGCGCCTGTCCAGCGCACCATCTTGCCCCTTGCGCAAAGCGCCACGCACATCAAAGCACGCTTGGCTGCGCGACGGGGCAACCCGACGCGCAGGACAGGCGCCCGCTGGCTTTTATCGCTACCGCAACTCGTTCAGATCAACCAACCATAACAGCTGCGACCAGGACGAACGCCACCGTTGCAAGGCAGAAGCCCGCAATCGCGGCCCAGGCGGCCGGGCGGGCGAAGTTGATCGTCCACCCTATACCGAAACGCTTGGGCACGAAGACGCTCGCGTCGGCCGAATTCCAATAAAAAATGCCGAGCTTCCAATGCTCATCGTCGTCGACGAGCATGTCGCCGCTCGCCTGCATGCGGCGGAACACGCGCGAGCCGCTTTGGCCGTATGCGGCGCTTACGAGAACCGAGGCAACGACCAGCGGCACGCACGACGCGAGCATCGCGAATATCGCCAGGTCGATGCCGATGGCGCCAACGATATATAACTCGAACGAGATGCCCATGGCCGCGACGATTATCGCGCCGCACCCCACGAGCACGATGGTGTTCGCGCGCACGAACATGCCATAGGCCCAGGCCGAAGACGCAGGCGCGCCCGGCTCTTGCCATTTCTTCGAAACGAGCGCCTGCCAATGGCAAAATACCATGGCGGCGATTAAAAACAGCTCGAGCGCAATCGGGAACAACACCACGCCCAGGCTTTTATCGGCCCAGCGGTCGACCGTTCCGTCGAAGCCCACATGCATGGGAATTTGATCGGGCATCGATGGGTAGCCCGCCGCGGCAATGGCCAGAGTGACCAAAACGATGGGAACATACACGAGGCTCCACTTCAGAGAAATGCCGCGCGGCGCGCCCTCGGGTTCGCCGCCAATTGACGCCACGGCCTGCTGCGTTTGCGCTGCCCAGCCGCGTTGCTTTTTATAGGCGATCACTCGACGGCGGTATGCGAGCATAAGCGCATACGAGGCGAGGAACAGCGCTAACGTCCCAACTGAAATGAGCATGACAAACGCAACGAAGTTGCGGGCGACGGACGCCGCCACGCATGCGACGCTGAGCAGCGCCGTCGCAACGAGCACGGTGGCGGCATAGCGGCGCTTCAGGCTTTTGATGAACGCGTCGGAATCGGCCGACGAAGGCACGGTGACGGCGAACGCCTGAGTGCGAGGCTGAAGAAACGGAACGATGGCCGCGAAAACGCCGCAAATCGGCATGATGAGGCACATCGCGAACATGACGGGCGTTGTATCCATAGCGTTCCCCCTATTGCTTGCTTACGTCGATGGGAGCGGCGCCTGTTTGCTCGAACGCTTGCTTTGCCTGCTGAGAGGCTTGTTCTAGAAATCCCTCGAGCGTGCCGCCACGGGCTCGGTACGCCATGGCGAGGCCGTAGAGCTGGCTTGCCATCTGCGGGGTTGCGGTATCGGCCGAACCCGACGACGACTGCGATTGCGCAACAAACGCCCCCGAGCGCCCGCGTACCTCTATATATCCCTCATCGCGCAGCACGGCGTAGGCTTTGTTCACCGTATGCAGGTTGATGCCCAAATCACTCGCGAGACGGCGAACGCTCGGCAGCGCGTCGCCCGCCGCAAGCTCGCCGCGCGCGATTCCCGCAATAACCTGCGAACGAATCTGCATATAAAGCGGCTCATCGATGGAATGGTCGATTCGAACGAACATCGCCGCTCCTGTCTTCTTCCCGATGCTTATTGTTCTAGCTGTACTATAACAGATAGAACAAAGAGCCGCAAGCAGCGCGCCCTTTTGCAATCTATTTTATAGATATCTGGCTACCAGTTTTTACTGATTGACACTGCCCTTGCCCGCACCTATTCTGTTCAACAGACAAAACGAGTAGGGAAATGGGATTTACGAAAGGAGCCCATCATGCGAGGACAGAAGCGAATGCCGAACTCCCGGTAGTCTCGAATTCGCGCTGCCGGGAGTCCCCAACGCGGACCAGCACGGGCCGCGCAGCACGAGCCGCGCAATGCGGCGCCCATTTTCACCATTTCGCGTATTTCATTTGAAGGAGACATTCCAATGAGCCAGTTCGTCAACAACCCCGAGCATACCTTCGGCTTCGATACCCTGCAGCTGCACGTGGGCCAGGAAACCGCCGACCCCGCCAGCGACGCGCGCGCGGTGCCTATCTACCAGACCACCAGTTATGTGTTCCGCAACTCGCAGCACGCGGCCGACCGCTTCGGCCTGGCCGACGCCGGCAACATCTACGGCCGCCTGACCAATTCCACCCAGGGCGTGTTCGAAGACCGCATCGCTGCTCTTGAAGGCGGCGTGGCGGGTTTGGCGGTCGCTTCCGGCGCCGCCGCCATTACGCTGACCGTTCAGGCGCTGGCTCAGGCCGGCGATCATATCGTGGCCCAGAAGACCATCTACGGCGGCTCGTTCAACTTCCTGGAACACACCATTTCGCAGTTCGGCGTTGAGGTAACGTTTGTCGACGCGCACAACCTGGAAGAAGTCGAAGGCGCCATTCAGGACAACACCACCGCGATCTACCTGGAAACGCTGGGCAACCCGAACTCCGACATTCCCGATATCGATGCCATTTCCGAAATCGCCAAGAAGCACGGCCTGCCCGTCGTCGTCGACAATACCTTCGGCACGCCGTACCTGTTCCGTCCGCTTGAGCATGGCGCGAACATCGTCGTGCACTCCGCGACCAAGTTCATTGGCGGCCACGGCTCTTCGCTGGGCGGCGTGATCGTCGATGGCGGCAACTTCGACTGGAAGGCCAGCGGCAAGTACGCCGAAATCGCCGATGCCAACCCGAGCTACCATGGCGTGAGCTTCGTCGACGCCGCAGGCCCGGCCGCCTTCGCCACCTACGTGCGCGCCATCTTGCTGCGCGACGAAGGCCCCTGCATCTCGCCGTTCAACGCGTGGATTCTGCTGCAAGGCACCGAGACGCTGTCGCTGCGCGTCGACCGCCATGTCGAGAACACGAAGAAGGTCGTGGAATTCCTCGCCAACGACCCGCACGTGGCTTCCGTGAACCACCCCAGCCTGCCCGACCATCCCGACCATGAGCTCTACGAGCGCTACTTCCCCAATGGCGGCGCGTCCATCTTCACGTTCGAAATCAAAGGCGGCCAGGAAGCGGCTTGGAAGTTCATCGACAACCTGCAGATTTTCTCGCTTTTGGCAAACGTCGCCGACGTGAAAAGCCTGGCCATTCACCCGGCAACCACCACGCACTCGCAGCTGACCGAGGCCGAGCTGGCCGACCAGGGTATCACCCCGTCGACCATCCGCCTGTCCATCGGTACCGAAAACGCCGAAGACATCATTTGGGACTTGCAGCAGGCGTTCGCCAAGCTGGACTAAGCTCCAAGCCCGCGGAGCATGCAAAGTTTCCCCTTCTACATGCTCCGCATTGTTTCGCGGCGTCCAGAGCCGCGGTTCCTCCCCTTACTTCGCTTACCGAAAAGCGCGCTCCGAATCGTGGCCGGGGCGCGCTTTTTCTATGCGCTCGGTCGAAAGGGTCCACAGCACAGAACCACGCTGTGAGGCATTCCCGCGATGGGCCTTTCTTATCCCGAGCAACCGCCGCAACTGGCAAAAATCGAAGGATTAGTGCACCACTTCCCGTTTTAGGCAGAGCATTTGGCGAGAATTGAAGGGATAGTGCGTTTTGAAAGCGCGCAAAACGAGGCAGCCATGCGCCCAATGAGCCGCGACCTGGGATTATGCGCAATATGAAACCGACTTGAAGCAGCGCAGGCACATTTTGCTGAGGAAATGGCGCACTAACCCTCTGTTTTTTGCCAGAAGCTATTCGCGCATGGCGGAAGATATGGCGTCGGCGGTTTGACTTTGCTGGTCGCTGGAGGAAATCGACGCCTTCCCATCGCCCGCTTGTGCCCCATAGTCGCCGAAGCCGGCATGGTTGCCGCCTGCGATGACGATAGTCTGGGCGTCTGCGGGAAGATTTTGCTCGTTGGCAGCAAGCTTTTCCCGATTGAGCACGCCGTCGTTTTCGCCATAGATGACGAGGGCCTTGAGGTTCGTGGCCGATAAGTCGCTTGCCGCATACGCCCCGAGAAGCGCGATGCCCTCGAGTTTGTTGGCGTTGCTGGCGGCATACTGCGCGCCCATCGCTCCCCCGAGCGAATGCCCCGCGAGCCACCAATGCTGCACCTGCGGCGCTTCGGCCATAAGCCCCGTTGCGGAATCGATGCCAAAAAACGCCAGGTTGAACGGCATTTTCGCGATTACGCAATACACACCGCGATGGGCAAGCTCGCACGCAAGGGGCACGTACGCCTGCGGAGCGACTTTCGCCCCCGGATAGAACACGATGCCGTATTCGCACGCTGAATCGCCCACCGCGATGGAGGAATCGGTTTCGCCAATGGGCGCCACCGTTGCGCTTTCGCCAAGAGGAACAGCGCCCGAAAAGCTGCCGCTTTCAGAAGCGTCATGCGCGCTCGATGCGGCGACCTTGGAAGAATCGGCACCTTCAGACTGCGCATCGGCAGACGCGCTCGCAAGCGCGAGCCCCGCAGACATCGCCGACTCGGCGCGCTCATCCGCATGGTAGTAATCGTTCACATACGCTGCGAACCCCACTCCGCACAGCGCAAGTGCCACGACCAGTGCAATAGCCGCGCGACGCGGCCATACTCGCTTCTTCCGCGATTGCTTCGCCATATAATTCCTTTCAATCAAGCTCATCGAGCGGCGCCATGCCGTGGGCGCCCGAATTGCCCACAATAGGCGAACACTAGAACGGGCTTTTCGCCACGCGCCCCTCGCTGGCGCTCGGATTCCTACCAGCTTGCTTCGATTTCGCGAATGCGCCGGTGAAGCCATTCGTTTTGCGGAACTTCGATGCCATGCGCGGCCGCAAGGCGACAGATAGTGCCCGAGAATTCTTCGACCTCGGTCTTGCGGCGCGCGATGCGATCTTGTGCCATGGACGGCATGCCGTCGGGGTCGAGGCCTTCGAGGATGCCCACCATTTGCGACAAGTCGTCCTCGGTAAGCTCGATGCCCTCGGCATTGCCAACGACGCGCGCCTCGCGCATGGCGGCAATAAGGCTGCGTCGCTGCTCGCTGCCGCGTTCGGTTGCGCTTCCGTATGTTCCGCCATACGCCATGCACGTTTGGTTGATGCCCACGTTCATCATGAGCTTCGCCCACATGCGGTGCTGGATATCGGGCTCGACAACGTGCGCGATACCCGCGCGCCGGTACAGATCGGCGATGTCGGCCACCACTGCGGGGTCGGTTTCAGGGGCGGCGCCGAAACGAATCTCGCCCGATTTTCCGTACGTGAGCTCACCGTCCAGGAAAACCGCATCCATGCCTTGGCAAATGCCCAACACGGTATGCGTCCAGCCGAAACGCGCCGCGATTTTCTGCTCGCTGGTAATGCCGTTGCACAACGACGCGATGCGCGTTTTGGAGCCGACGACGGCCTCCATGGTATCGATCGCCTGGTCGAGGCCCGTAGTTTTCACCGTAAGAATTACCAAGTCGGCCGGCGTAGCCTCACTCGCGCGCACGCTGCGAAGACGGCACGGCTCGCCGTTGATTTTCAACTGGTCGGACGCATGGCGCTCGAAGCGGGCGTCGTCCATCACGTATTCCACGGCATCGGCGCCGAGCGCGCGTGCGATCATGCTGCCATACAGCAAGCCCACGCCGCCTTTTCCAATGAATGCGACTTTGTCGATTTGCATGAGAAACCTTCTCCCTACCAAGCTCGATGCCCTTCATGCTACATGACGCGCCAAAAGAAAGGACGAGCCTCTGCAAAATTGTCCGTATCTGCGAAACCTGCCGCATACTTTAAAAAACTATTCGTTCTTACGAATAGTTTTTGTTATAGTAAATCTAAGAAAACTATTCGTTTGAGCGAAGGGCATTCGCCATGATGACCACGAGCCAAGCCGCAGCAACCCTCGGCATCAGCATCAGAAGAGTTCAAGGACTCATCAATGCAAACGAATTGAAAGCCGTAAAGGCATCGGGCGTCTGGCTTATCGACGAAGCTTCCGTGCACGATCGCCTCGAGAATTCCAATAAACGCGGGGGGCGACCGCGCCTTGGATCGGGAAAATGCGATGCCTCGTTCACTCTCATGAATCGCACCCATGAAGTAGCTGAAGTCGTATACAACACGAAGCGCAAGGAATTCGTCTCCATAGGGCCAGACATCGACTTGCCCCATGCGCCCATCGGGCTTGCAAACAACGAGGGGCGCATTCCCCTTTCGGTGTTCAACGGTTGGTGGCGCGCACGCGGCATTCCGCATATGCGCAGGGGCCTCGCGTCCCTATTGCGCGATGGGGGCGTCTCCCTGCCGCAAGAGCTCGTCCAGCGCAACTTGGGCCTTTCGCTATCCGACCAATATTGGATTCGACCTAAAAACTCTGGACTGACCTGGGGCCACGTTAATTTCTTCAACAATGAATTCGAGCAAGTGTCCCTTGCTACCGCCAAGTATGCCATCGAGGGAAGAAAAGCGCAGGCCAAGCCCGACAACACATCGGACGGCAATCTTGAAAAGCGTTGGGTTTGCCGCGATGGGATTCGAATGCTGCTCAAAAGCGGAACGCAATACGGGCAGGAACCCTATAACGAGGTGATTGCCTCTGCCTTGCATCGGCGTTTGCTTGCGCCGAGCGAATTCGTCCCCTACACGCTTGAGGGCGAAGGCGCAACGGCCCTAAGTTGCTGCGCAAATTTCCTTACCGATGAAGAAGAATTCGTGCCGGCTGTATATGTCGAACGATATTTGAAGCGAGACGAGCGCGCGAACGATTACGAGCATTATCTATCCTGCTGCGAAGCGCTCGACGCTGGCAAAACGAAGGAAGCGCTCGACCGTATGATTGTGTGCGACGACATTATTGCCAACCACGATCGGCACCACCGCAATTTCGGAATCGTTCGCAACGTGAACACGCTGGAGTGCCGACCCGCGCCAATTTTCGATTCAGGCTCATCGTTGTGGTGCGATACGTCGACTTCGCAGCTTGCCGCAGGCGAGCACAGCTTCGCAAGCAAGCAGTTTTACGAAAGCCCCGCGAAGCAAATGTTGCTCGTCGGGGATATGGGCTGGTTCGACGCGGCCGCGCTCGACGGGTTCATCGATGAGGCTGCAGAGATTCTTGCCCGCAACGAAGCGTTGGCGAAACGGCTTCCATATATCGAGAACTCACTGCGATGGCGTCTTGAAAGGATGCAGCGCATCGCAGAATGGGACTAGTTGGCGGTTGAGCCGAAGATGAAGAACAATCCCCGCGCCCTGGCCGCTACCCCAGGGCCGTGTTTTGCGCCACGATCGCCAGGGTTTGCTTTTCGCACTCCCCGAGCTGGGTTTGCAGCGCGCCGCGGTAGCTGTCGCGATTCTTCTGGTCGAACACCCCCGATGCATAGTGGATGGCATCGAGCAGAGCATTGCTTTCGCCCGTAATTTCGCTTACGGCATCGACCCATTTCGTGAAAGGCTCGTTTCCATACACGCGGTTTTCAAACTGATATGCCAGAAGCGTCTTGCCTTCCGCCAACGCGCCGAGCACGCCGGCATCGCGAGCGGCGTCGAGCGCTTCTTCGGCTTGCCTCCTGCAATCATTCACCGCGGCTGCATCTGCGAATTCTTTCGACTCCACAAACCAATCGGGCAGGTCGGCGTAATTCTCGCCGTGGACTTCGGCCTCGCGATAGCCGTCATCGATCTTCGCTTCCAGGTCGGACGCGGCCTGCAAATAATCCCTCATCTTTTGCGTGATTTCGTCGTCTTCATCCGAGGCCACAAGCGCATAGAAGCGGCTCTCTATGGCCTGCTGGACGCCATCGGCTGGGATGCTGGAGCGCACCGAACTATTGGTCGCGATGCTGAAATACCAATCGAGGAACGTGCCTATGTTGCCGTCGCATTCCGCATACGCCTTCTCGGCGCTGTCTTTCAAGTTGAACGCCATAACCCGAAAATTCGCCTGCTCGGCAGCAAGAGACGAGGCCAGAGCGTCAATTTTCGCCTGGTCGTAATATTTGCCGTCAATTATGTATACCGATTTGCCCGCGAGCTGTCGCGCAAGCGATTGCAGCACGGTGCCGCCCGGGGTTTGCATGGCTCGAGCCACCTGGCCATCGCACCACAGAAAACCGCCGGCGAGCAGAGCAGACAAGACGACCGTCCAAACGACGTAGCGCTTCTTCATGGGCGCCTGGGCATCGTCGTTTTTGATGGCGTCGGTGGGTATGAACGATTTGCGCAGCTCGTCAAAAGGCAGCGAGCACACGCCGAGCAGGTTCGCCATGCCGAAAAACGCGCCAGCGCACAAGGCCACGCGAATGGCAACGCACGCGGGCCACGGCAATTGGGAGATCTGCGTGAGCCCATAATTAATGACGCTGTCGGCAAGCCACGCGCCAATTCCCGCCTCTTGCAACAAGGCGGAAGCCGCGCCATCGAATGGCTGGGGCGTCGCAGCGAGGGCGTCGAAAATCGACGCGGCAGCTTGCGATTGGCTCGTCCCGAGGCCATGCAAGATATAGATAGCATACCCCGCGCACAGCAGCACCCCGACGATTATGCTGGTCCAAAATGTCGTGCCTGCGGTGCGGAAGATCGGCTCGTATTCGCGAAGCGCACGGCGATGCACGGCAAATTCAACAAACGGGTAAAGCGCAATGGCCGCCACAATGAGCGCCCACTCGGCGATATCCCACTTCGGAGACTCGAGCAAAAGGCTTGCCATGAACACCGCAGACGCGACAAAGCTCACGATGAGCCTGATGGAACGCCCATTGTTGACGCGAGCCGCGATTCCGCCCGAAGCGTATTTCTGCTGCCTGTTGGCCTTGGCAATCGACGCCTGGTAAAGAATGCCGACCATCGATACAAGCGTAAATGCCACCCAAAACAGCGCCACGCCCGGCGAAGGCATACTCGGCAAAGCCAGGCTGATGAGGTAGACGAGGGCAACGAGAAACGCCGCCCTCAATACATACGCACCAAAACGGCTTGTTGCAAACCTAGTGTGAAGGGAACGCCAATCGGCCATACTATGCATTCTTTCCTCGCGCATCCAAACACCTATAGTCTACCCGGAGGCGCCCTTCGCTCAAGCGCGGCATCGAGAATCGCAATCTAACTGTATGGACATTGTAATGAGCGAGGGAGATGGCCGCGAAGAACTCGCGATCATCCCCTTATTTCGCGGTCGGAGCGCGAGATTAGAATTCGACAACAAACGTCAACTTTCGCCTCTTCTCGTCGCGAGCTTGCCCGAGTCGAAAAACGACATCAAGCAAACGCGCCAGCACGAGCGAAGGCGCGTTGCTGCAAGAAAATGCGAGCTGTGGACGATTTCGTCTTGCGAGTTGGGTGCCGTTATTTACCGATGCTGGCAAAGGTTCGCGAAACACCAGGTCAGAAGGATGCCTTGCTGAAGAGCTTTTGGATGTGACGGCTAGCAGCGAAAAATGGCGCGTGAAAATCGTCCACAGGTCGCATTTTCTTGCAAATCTCCCACTAAAAGCGGATGCGCGGAACACGCGGCGGTGTCAGAACGCCATTGCATCGAGAAAATGGCTTGACGCCGCTTAGAATGACGTCAATCTTCAAAGGGAAAGCGAACATTCCGGAAGCAACAGAAAAAGAAGGGCGGCGGAAGCGAAAACGCTTCTGGCAATTCGAAGTCGCCGACGCCCGCCGAGCGATTTATTCCTGCACCTTATTATCGAGAGGCTGCCTGCGCCAGCTCGAC
>ERZ808240.2340-NODE-2340-length-21012-cov-3.729875_pt1 | contig 21012 bp, 19 predicted proteins | sample MGYA00521084_ERZ808240 | MGnify/ENA primary metagenome ERZ808240 (study PRJEB31516, sample SAMN03275571) | gut metagenome | biome: mammalia-associated habitat; material: feces | host: Papio cynocephalus | place: Kenya | collected 2012-08-06 ...
CATAAAATGGCAGTTGTATGATGAATATTTTCCGCCTTTCAGAACCTGAGCTGAGTAGCCTGTTGAAGTTTTTCTGGTCTGACATAAAAGAGCGTTTTCAAGAATATCAACATTCGGGAGTTTTTTTACATTTTCGAGAAGCTTTGATGCGATTTCAGCACCTGTTGAATCGGCATGGTGAAAAATTCTTCTTCTTGAGTGACCGCCTTCAAGTGTACGGTCATATGAACCGTCAGCATTTTTATCGAAATCAACACCGAGTTCAATAATTTTTTCAATGTCTTTTCCTGCTTCATTTACAAGAATACCAACAGTTTCAGTATTGTTTTTGAATCCTCCGGCAATCATTGTATCATTCTGGTGCATTTGTGTATTGTCATCATCATCGGGATTATATACACCTGCGATACCTCCCTGAGCGAGAGAGGAGTTACAGAGAGAGAGTTCTCTTTTTGAGAGAAGGAGTATTTTTGAATCTGCGGGCAGATTTATTGCAGCATAAAGACCGGCTGCACCGCTTCCGGCAATAATGACATCATAATTATAGGGCATAAACAATCTTCCTTTTTCGGCAAAAAAGCCGTTATTTTTATATATGCACAAATATTATAGCATAATATCCCATAAAAGTCACTGTTAAAAATGACGAAATTTCTCATATTTTTACGATTATTTTAACGCAATTATCATTTTTGGGTATATATTGCAAATATTATAGATTTTAAAAAGCGTTTTTGTGCAAAACATAAAAGATTTTAAAAACCCTTGATTTTTTTTCAAAATGTATTATAATACAATTAGCACTCAAAGTGTGAGAGTGCTAAAAAAATAGTTCAGGAGATGTTTTTTTATGGCAACCAAAGAATTTAAAGCCGAGTCAAAAAGACTCCTTGATATGATGATTCATTCTATTTATACACATAAGGAAATTTTCCTTCGTGAGCTTATTTCAAATGCAAGCGATGCCATTGACAAGCTCTATTTCAAGTCACTTACTGATGATAAAGTAGGTCTGGGAAAAGATGACTTTGCTATTGAAATAAAAACTGATAAAGATGCAAGAACTCTTACAATATCCGATAACGGTATCGGTATGACTGAAGAAGAACTTGAAAATAACCTCGGTACTATCGCTAACAGCGGTTCTCTTAAATTCAAGACAGAAAACAAGCTTGATGAAGAAAACCAGATTATAGGACAGTTTGGTGTAGGTTTCTACTCTGCTTTTATGGTAGCAAAAAAGGTTACTGTTGTTTCAAAAGCTTACGGTTCTGACAAGGCTTTCATGTGGGAATCAGAGGGTGTTGACGGTTACAGCATTACAGAGGCTGAAAAAGATACAGCCGGAACTGTAATTACTCTTTATCTTCTTGATGATACTGATGATGAAAAATATTCTGATTTCCTTGAACAGTATAAAATCCAGTCACTTGTCAAGAAATATTCTGACTATATCCGTTTCCCAATCAAAATGGCTGTAACAAAGAGCAGACAGATTGAAAATGCTGATAAGGACGCAAAACCTGAATATGAGGATTATATTGAGGTTGAAACACTCAACAGCATGGTACCTATATGGAAGAAAAATAAATCCGAGCTTAAAGATGAGGATTACAACAACTTCTATAAGGACAAGTTTATGGATTACACAAATCCGATTAAATACATGCATGTAAAGAATGAGGGAAATGCTACTTATAATGCACTTCTTTACATTCCTGCAAAAGCTCCTTATGATTACTATACAAAGGAATTTGAAAAGGGACTTCAGCTTTATTCAAACGGTGTTCTTATTATGGATAAATGTGCTGACCTCCTCCCTGATTATTTCAGCTTTGTAAAGGGACTTGTTGATTCAGAGGATTTGTCGCTTAATATTTCAAGAGAAATGCTCCAGCAGGACAGACAGCTTAAAATAATTGCAAAGAGCCTTGAAAAGACTATAAAGAATGAGCTTTCAAAGATGCTCAAAAATGACAGAGAGAACTATGAAAAGTTCTTCAAGGAATTCGGCGTTCAGCTTAAATTCGGCGTATATGATAATTTCGGACTTCACAAGGATACTCTCAAGGACTTGATTATGTTTGTATCTTCAGCAGAAAACAAGCTTACAACTCTTGAAGAATACGTTTCAAGAATGAGAGAGGGACAGAAGTATATCTACTATGCTACCGGTGAGAGCATTGCAAGAATTGAACAGCTTCCGCAGACTGAACTTGTAAAGGATAAAGGTTATGAAATTCTTTACTTCACTGATAATGTAGATGAATTTGCAATAAGAGTTCTCAACGAATATAACGAAAAGCAGTTCAAATCTGTATCAGCTGATGACCTTGACCTTGATACTGATGAAAAGAAAGAGGAAATAAAGGCTAAGGAAGAAGAAAGTGCTGACCTCTTTAAGGCTCTTGCTGAACACCTGAAAGGAAAAGTTTCAAGAGTAAAACTTTCATCAAGACTTAAATCACACCCTGTATGCATTACAAGTGAGGGTGAAATTTCGCTTGAAATGGAAAAGGTTCTCAACTCAATGCCGTCTGAACAGAAAGTAAAGGCACAGAGAGTTCTTGAAATAAATCCTGACCACCCTATTTTTGCAAAGCTTAATGACCTCTATGCAAATGATAAGGATAAGCTTGGAAAATATGCAGAACTTCTTTACAATCAGGCACTTCTTATTGAAGGACTTCCGATTGAAAATCCTGCTGAATTTGCAAATCTTATCTGCGAACTTATGTAAAAAAAATCAGGCGACCTAAAAAAAGGTCGCCTCTTGTTTTTATAAAAGCTTTATACTGAATTTTCTGAGCCAGTAATCAAGCTGTATGAAGTATGCTATAATCTGCGGGAGATTCATAAGCTGACCGTACCACTGAATATTTTCTTCGTGACGCAGAAGTTTTTTAAGCTCCTCACGCTTTACAAGTTCAGTTACACGGCAATCCGGAGAATTGATAATATTTCTGAGCCTTTCGGTAACAGCATTAAGAAAATTCGGATTATGTGTTTTCGGATAAGGACTTTTCTTTCTGCTGAGAACTTTTTCAGGCAGATAATCTTTCATAGCTTCACGCAGTAATCCTTTTTCTCTGCCCTGATAGTCCTTGTATTCCCATTTTACATTGTACATATATTCAGCAATTCTGTAATCACAGAAAGGTACACGCACTTCCAGTCCGCTGTACATACTCATTCTGTCCTTACGTTCAAGAAGATTCTGCATAAACCAGTCAAAATTGAGCTGAGTCATCTCTTTCATACGTTTTTCAAGCGGACTGTCTGAATCGGATTTCATAGCATAATCGGCAGTTTTACAGTATGCAGAATAAACATAATCCATACAGTCGATTTTTTCACGATAATAATCGCATATAAATCTGCTTCTGTATTCCGTACTCTGAGCCCACGGGAAACCGTCAGTCATTCGTATATCCTTGTCACGATACCAAGGGTATCCGCCGAAAATTTCATCAGCACATTCTCCCGAAAGTGCAACAGTGCCGTATTTTTTGATTTCACGGCAGAATATAAGCATTGATGAATCAATATCAGCCATTCCCGGAAGACCTCTTGCAATTACAGCATCATAAAGGCTGTCAACAAGTTCCGGAGTATCCACAACACACCAGTGATGATTGCAGTCAAGATATTCAGCCATACATTTTATATATTCAGGGTCACTGTTCGGCTGGAAATGGCTTTTCTGAAAATATTTGTCATTGTCACGATAATCTATTGAAAATGTATCAAGAATTTTTCCTGATTTTTTAAATTCCGAATTTGCAACAGATGATATAATGCTTGAATCAAGTCCGCCCGAAAGAAATGTACATACAGGAACATCAGAAACAAGCTGTCTTTTTATTGAATCTGCAACAAGTTCTCTTGTATGTTCAACGGTTTCCTCAAAAGTTTCATTGAGTTCATATGCTTTCATTCTCCAGTATTGATGAGTTTCAAAGCCGTTTTCTGAATAGAAACCAAAATATCCTGCCTTGAGTTCATTGATATTTCTTATTACTCCACAGCCTGCTGTTCGTGAAGGAGACATAAGAAGAAGTTCCGCAACTGATTTTTCATCTATTTCATGCGGAATTTCGGGGTGTTCAAGAAGTGCGGGAATTTCAGATGCAAAAATAAATTTTCTGTTGTTTACAAAGTAGAAAAACGGCTTTACACCTATTCGGTCACGGGCTACAAACAATTTTTTATCATATTCGTCCCATATGGCAAAAGCGAAAATTCCGTTGAATTTTTCAACACATTCAGCTTTCCATTTTACATATGCTTTAAGAACGACTTCTGTATCAGATGAAGTTTCAAAATCGAAATCGCTTTCAAGTTCAGAGCGTATTTCAGCTGTATTGTAAAGTTCACCATTATAAACAATGGTATATGAATGTTCTCCTGCTTTGAATTTCATAGGCTGACGTCCTCTGTCTATATCAATAACGGCAAGACGTGTATGTATCAGAGCAGAGTTTTCCGTCATAATAATTCCTCTCTGGTCAGGGCCACGCCTTAAAAGTGATTTCTGCATATTTTCATATACTTTCATATCCTCACGCATGTCTTCAATAAAGCTTACAGCACCGGCTATTCCGCACATAAAAAAACCTCCCTGAAATTAGTTTCAGTTACATTATATGCAGAACTGCATTTTTGTATACAAAAAAGGACGGATATATTATCCGCCCGATTATGTTATTCACTGAATCCGAAACGATAAACAGCTTTATTTCTGAAATATACAGCCTTTATCGGTATACCGTTATAGTATATAATTTTTGCCGGTCTGCTTCTGCTGTAAATATCAGAAAAAACGGACTGTTTCAGTCTGTACCAGCAGGCAAGCACAGGGTATCCGTTATTTACATTTGAAATCAGCAGGAACATATTATTTGAAAAAATTCTGAATTTTTCAGATTCAATATTTTTGCCGAAATATTTAGGATAAGAATTTCCGTAAGCAATGAACTGATTTTTGTTTTTATAGAAGTCAGTATCATCAAGGTCTATCGAGTCATAAAATGACGGATAACCGTTGTTTTTGTCAGCAGATATTATGAAATTTTCTCTCATACACTATCACCTGATATGCAGGGGAAATCAATTCCTTGTAAATATTCGACATTTTTGCACTGTGCAGTAGTGAGGGCATAGAAATTATCAGATACCGGCATTTTTTCCAAAAGATTTGCCATTACTTCCTTGTCATAGAAATTTACTCCGCTGAAACTATTATTCATTGAAAAGTTATTTACATTGTCAAAACTTATCGCAAAATAGGAATTTGATATAACGCTGTCAGTTAATTTATAGTTTGTGCCTGATTCAGACGAACAAAATATTTTTCCTGTAATTCCGCAGAATGAGATATTTCCTTTAAAAACGAATAATAATGATGTTACATTTTTATTAAGCAATGTAAGATTTATTTTGAAAAGACAGCCTGTTGATTCTGCTGTTGTGATTAACTTTGTATAATCAGAAGTACCCTCAATAAGAACTTCACAGTCTGTAAGCCAAACATTTTTGAACATAGCATATCCTGCCTGCCCTGTATCGTTGATTTTTGTTGCGATACGGCAGTTTTTCAGATAAACATAGTTTGCATTGCCGGACATATCGAACAGACAGGTAATACCGCCTGAAAGATAAATACCTGTGAAATTTAGATTTTTGACTGTTCCATAAGCTGGTGAAGTATATTTAAACATTGAATTGTATGAAGTTGCAGAAGAACGTCTTCCGAAATAATTTGAGATTGTGTGACCGTCACCGTCAAGCTCTTTAAATGATACCAAAATTGAATCGGCATCAGATTTTCTGTCAGTCTGCGAAAAATCAATATCAGCACCAAGCTTGTAATATTTGGTGCTTCCGCCTGTAATATTGCATAAATCCGTATAATCCATAATGATATACGGGTCTGCCTGAGTTCCTGTACCTGTCATAAAAACCTCCTGTTATATGATAACATAAAGAACATTGTTTAAATGGACTTCTGAATTATATTCAGATAAAGTCAGAGCCTTGATTTTAATCTGTGATTTAAGTGTATTTATTGATGATTCGGCGGAATCAAGTCTTTCTGTGATTTCAGTAGTATCAAAGCTTTCAATTTTCTGGTTAATTTGTGCAAGTCCGTTGGCAACTGCTGAATTTATTTCATTTATTGTCTGTTCCTTGACATCAGGAACAGGAATATTTTCGCCTTTCGGTGATTCCCTTACATATATTGGTGAAAGTATATATTTAAGAGAATATGAAACATTTCCGTTGTTTGAACTGAGAGCCTGAATTTCAAGGTTAAGCTTTCCGGGTGCATTTGTAAATATTGAGGCAACATTCCATTCAAGGTCAAGTTCAGAAATTCTGTTTGTAATAGCAAGAACCTGTTCAGAAAGTTCATTTTTTTCATTGACGCCCCTAATCATAAAAATACATGGCAGAAGGTCAGTATTGTTGTAGTATCGGGGGATTCTGAAAGTTATTTTTTCCGAAAGCTTTTCACCCTGAACAAAAAGATTTTTAAAAGGCAGTGTATCAATATTTTTTCCGTCAGAAATAATAGTCATAAAAAACCTCCTTTGTAATTTTAAAGAGAATCTCCGCAGTTATATCTCTTTAAAAAAGGGCAGAAAATCATTATTATTTAAACGCCTGTGTTTAAAATTCATAAAAAATTAACAATTTTTTTGTATGAAAAAGATATTACGGGAAAATTTGCAGAAAAATAAGGATTTTTTTATGAAAAAAGTCTTGACAAAGTTGAAAATGTATTTTATAATATAAATAAAGAACTTATGTTCTTAATAATTGATAATGAGAGGATATTTAAAATGTCAAGACGAGTAAGCCTTCCTGATTTTCTCGGAGAAGAAGATGCGGATATAAATGCACTTTTTTCAGATGAAAATGAAACAGGTGAATGTAATAATAAGCGTGCAAATGTTAAAAGAGTACTGCTCAGAGTTATAGAAAATGAACTCACTGAAAGACAGAAACAGATTATTAATCTTTATTATTTCAAAAATATGAATATTGTTTCAATAGCTGAAAAACTCGGAGTATCTCCTGCATCTGTTTCAATAACTATGAAACGTGCAAGAAATACTATCATAAAATATATGCAATATTATTTTTAAGGAGAATTTTTTATGAATACCCCGATATATGATTTTATTGAGAAACTTAATAATTCAGAAATACTGCGTTGCTTTATGCCGGGACATAAAGGAAGATTTCCTGAAAAATCACTTGAAAATTTATACAGATATGATATAACAGAAATAAAAGGTGCTGACAGCCTTTTTGAATCAGACGGAATAATTTCCGAAAGCGAAAAAAATGCCTCAGAGCTTTTCGGTACAGAATATACAGCCTATTCTGCATCAGGTTCAACACTCTGTATTCAGGCAATGCTTACTCTTATGAAATGGGAAAAAAGAAAGGCATTTGCCGTCCGCAATGTTCACCGTTCGTTTTTAAATGCCTGTGCATTGCTTGATTTTGATGTAGAATGGATTTATCCTGAATATTCAGGAGGAATAGTATCAGGAAGTATCAGTCCTGAAAAAATTGAAACAGCTTTGAAAAACTGTAAAGAACCGTCATTTGTTTATCTTACATCACCTGATTATACAGGCAGAATGTGTGATATAAAAAGAATATCCGAAATATGTTATAAGTATGATTCACGTTTGCTTGTTGATAATGCACATGGAGCGTTGCTTGCGTTTATGCCTGAAAATATGCACCCGATATATCTCGGAGCTGATTTATGCTGTGATTCTGCACATAAAATGCTCCCTGCACTGACAGGCTCAGCATATATTCATACATCACGTCCGGAATATGCATCGCTTATAAAAAAGGCAATGCTTCTGTATGCCTCAACAAGTCCGTCATATCCTGTTATGATGTCGCTTGATTTATGCAATAAATATATAAGTGAAAAAATCAGAGATGATATAAAAATAAATCTTGAATATATAAAAGAGCTTAAAGACAGATTTTCAGGCAGGATTGATTTTGTATCAGGAGAGCCGTTTCATCTTACTTTAAAAGGATATAACGGAAATATCTTTTCTGAATGTCTTAGAGAAAAAAATACAGAATGTGAATATTCGGATTTTGAATATACTGTTCTTCTCATGTCACCTGTCAACGTAAAAAAAGATTATGAAATTCTTTCAGATGCTCTTGAATATGCTGTTATGAAAACACCGAAAAATGAAAATATATATCCGATAATTCCGAAAGCCGTAAAAAAAATGAGCATACGAGATGCTGTATTTTCAGAATCTGAAAATATTCCCATTGAAAAATCAGAAGGAAGAATATGTGCGGAAACGAATATTCCATGTCCTCCTGCAATTCCGATTGCAATAAGCGGTGAAGTCATTACTGATGAAATAATAAATATTTATAAAAGGTATGGAATTTTTACTGTGAATGTGGTAAAATAAAATTATACATTCATAGAAAGAAAGTGATACATATGAAACTGATATTTGCAATTGTAAACGGAGATGATTCCGTTTCAGTATCAAGGGCTTTGACAAAAGCAGGATTTTTTGCAACAAAACTTGCATCAACAGGCGGTTTTTTAAGCTCAGGAAATACAACATTTCTGATATGCACTGATGATGAAAAGGTTCAGAATGCAATAGATATAATATCCTCGAAAAGTCATAAACGAACAGAATTTGTTCAGAACAGTATGACTAACTTTTCCGGAGAGTCATTCGGTTCAATTCCTGTTGAAATACAGGTAGGCGGTGCAACCATATTTGTTACAGATGTGGAACGCTTTGAAAAGGTGTAATATGAAGATATACGGAAATCATAATCTTATAAGAACTCTTGAAACAATGACAGAACGTGACAGAACAGCTCACACTGTATTGTTTTACGGTGAAAACGGCACAGGCAAAAAAACCATAGCTGAATATTATATTCATCTGCTTATGTGCAATGACAAGAAAGACGGAAAACCCTGTTTTAACTGCAAGGCGTGCCATAACATTTCGGACAATATTCACCCCGATGTTATAACTGCTGAAAAAAGCGGAAAACTCGGCGGATATTCAGTTGAGACAGTCAAGAAGATATGTTCTGATGTTTTTATCAGACCGAATAATTCTGATAAGAAAGTCTATATATTCAAGGACTGCAACAATATGGACGAGCGTTCGCAGAATACGCTTCTGAAAATTATTGAAGAACCTCCCGAATATGCATATTTTATATTTACTGCTGAATCAAAATCAGCATTTCTTCCGACAGTTCTTTCAAGGTGTGTATCATTCGGAACTTCTCCCTGTACTGATGAAGAATGTATACTTGCACTTTCAGAACATGGAATAAGCAGAAATCAGGCAGAAAATGCCGTCGAATGTTTTCATGGAAATATAGGAAAATGCATTGATTTTAATGAAAATGAAAATCTTAAAGAAATAATTGATACTGTAAGGCTTGCGACAGACAGTCTTATAAAAAAAGATGAGTATTCATTCGCCTGCAATATCAGCAAATCAGCAAAGAACAGAGATGAAATAAAAACTGTTCTGACTATGCTTGACCGTATAGCAGGAGATTCCGTAAAACTGAACTATGATAAAAATGCATCTCTTTCCGGCTGTTATAAAGACGGAGCAGAAAGACTTTCTGAAATGCTTACGCTTAATTCCGGAAACAGAATACATGAGATTATAGAAAAATGCTGGAGAGCTGTAAGTGCAAATGTAAACGCATCTCTTGCACTTTCAGCAATGTGCGGTGAAATATTTGAAATTATCTGATTAGAGGAGGATTTTTAAATGACCGAAATACTGGGAATAAGATTTAAAAAGGGCGGAAAAGTCTATTATTTTTCAACGCTTGAAAATATAAAGGCATCAATAGGCGACAAGGCTGTTGTTGAAACTTCAAGAGGAATAGAATGCGGAACTGTCGTAATAGAAAACAAGATGATTGATGAAAGTACAATGACATCTCCTCTTAAACCTATAATGCGTCTTGCAAATGAAGATGACCTTCAAATCATTGAGCAGAACAAACAGAAGGAAAAAGAAGCCTTTGAAATATGTCAGCAGAAAATAAAATTCCGCAATCTTAAAATGAATCTTGTAGATGTTGAGTGTACTTTTGACCGCAATAAGCTCCTTTTTTATTTTACATCTGAAACTCGTGTTGATTTTCGTGAGCTTGTAAAAGACCTTGCAGCAATTTTCAGAACACGTATTGAACTGCGTCAGATAGGCGTGCGTGACCAGGCTAAAATACTCGGCGGTCTTGGAATATGCGGACGTGAATTCTGCTGTAAAAATCATCAGGGAGAATTTCAGCCTGTTTCAATAAAAATGGCTAAGGAACAGGGACTTTCGCTTAATCCCGTAAAAATATCAGGAACATGCGGACGTCTTATGTGCTGTTTAAAGCACGAACAGAACTCCTATGAGGAACTGCTTAAAATTACTCCGAAAGTCGGAGCAATTGTAATTACTCCTGACGGACAAAAGGGAACTGTAATTGAAACCAATCTTATAACAGGAAAGTTAAAGATAAAGCCTGAAAAATCCGATGTTCCTGTTACATTTGACCGTTCTGAGATAAAGCTTGTGCGTGATGCTGAAATAAAGGTAAACCGTGATGAGCTTAAAAGCCTCAAAAAACTGGAGGAATAATTTTTTATGACTCCTAAAAAGAATTATCAGAAAATTCTTGAAAATGAACTTGAAATAATAAAGCAGTCCGGAAATACTCCCACACTTCTTCTTCATTCCTGCTGTGCTCCCTGTTCAAGCTATGTTCTTGAATATCTTACAGAATATTTTAATATTATACTATATTACTATAATCCCAATATTTCACCTGAAAGTGAATATAAATACCGTCTTTCCGAGCTTGAAAGACTTATATCGGAAATACCGCTTAAAAACAGAGTTGAAATTACTCCTGCTGAATATAATCCCGATATATTTTACAGTCTTTCAGAGGGACTTGAAGATTTGCCGGAAAGAAGTCTGAGATGTCAGAAATGTATTTTTCACAGACTGGAACAGACTGCAATAAAAGCAAATGAGCTTAATGCAGATTACTTTACAACAACTCTTTCAATAAGTCCCTATAAGGACAGCGAATATATAAACAGTGCCGGTGAAGAAATTCAGAACAGATATAATATAAAATATCTTTTTTCTGATTTTAAAAAGCAGAACGGCTATAAGCGTTCAATAGAGCTTTCCTCGGAATATAATCTTTACCGTCAGAATTTCTGCGGTTGTGTTTACAGCAAGAAATTTTCTGAAATGAAAGGAATTTTAAAATAATGAATGATATAATAATCCGTCCTATTGAAGTTAAGGACAAAAAAGCTGTTATGCAGATGATGCGTGTATTTTATGATTCTCCTGCTGTTCAGCACAAAGCTCCTGATGAAATTCTTGAAAAGGATATTGATGACTGCATAAGCGATATGCCTTTTATTGACGGTTTTATCATAGAAAAATCAGGAAATACAGCAGGATATTTTATGACTGCAAAAAGCTATACAACAGAATACGGCGGTATATGTGTATGGATTGAGGATATATATATTAATCCTGATTACAGACATTCAGGAATTTCAGCAAGTGTATTTGATTTTGTTGAAAAACAATATCCTTATGCTGTAAGATTCAGACTTGAAGTTGAACCTGAAAATGAATTTGCAGTAAGATGCTATCAGAAACATAAATATGAAAAACTTCCGTATATCTCAATGAGCAGGGAAAAATCAGCAGAATGAAATTATTTCCTTATTCTCACATAATTATCACATAAGGGGTTTATAATAGCTTATATTATTTTTCAGGAGGATTTTTTAATGAAATATAAAGGGGAGAAATGCTTTTACTGCAATGAGGTTTTCAATGACAATGATGATGTAGTTGTCTGCCCGAAATGTGGTACTCCTTATCACAGAGAATGTTATAAACAGGCAGGTTCTTGTATAAATCATCATCTTCATGAGCTGGGGGAAAGCTGGAAAGGCACTGTAAAAGAGCCGGCTGAACCTGAAAAACCTGTTATTGACAATAATGATAGTATTTCCGATGAACAGGCGGAGGCTTTTAAAGAAACTTTAGGTTTTGACCTTACAAAACCATTTATGGGACTTGACCCTGATGAAGATTTTGAAGGTGCAAAGATGAATGAAATTTTTACCTTTGTAAAAACAAACACTATTTATTATATACCTCTTTTCAAAAAAATGAAAAGTATGGGAAGCAAGGTTTCATTTAATCTTTCATCTTTTCTTTTCCCATATTTCTATTTTGCAAACCGCAAAATGTGGCTTATGGCTCTTGTATCGGTTTTTGTTACGCTTTTTTTGCAGATACCGTCATTTCTTATAAGTCTGAGCGATAATATTGCATACGGCATTTTAGATGAATCAATGGTTCAGTATGCACAGAGTGTTTTCCATAATCTGCTCACTTTTATAGAAAACAATTATCATACGATAGAAATTTTTGCATGGGCTTGCAACATAGGAATTTATGCTTTCAGGCTTGCAATGTGCCTTTTTGCAAACTGGCTTTATTACAGGTTTACTATAAAATCCATAAACAAACTGAAATTCCGTTTTCCTGATACTGCCAGAAGAATGAGCGTTATAAGCAATGCCGGCGGAACAAATACACTTAACATATTTCTTATTGCACTTATAATCTTTGCAGGATACTTTCTTATTGCTTTCGGTATTGATGTAATTTCACTTATTATGTAAAAAATTCGGGCGGAAAACAGAATATTTTCCGCCTGTTCTGATTTTTGCGGAAAAACTGTTGAAAAACTGTTGCATATATGATATAATAAAAAAATAATGTTTTGAAAGGATTTTTATTTATGGTTATACTTGATGAACTCAGAGTTGAGATGATAGGTTACAGAGATGAAATGAAAGAACTTGCAGATGTTCTTGATATTGAAAATGCAAAAAAGGAGCATGAAGAACTTCAGCAGGAAATCGCTAAAGAAGGTTTCTGGGACGACCTCGAAAATTCACAGAAAGTTTTACAGCGTTCAAAAAATCTTGAAAACAAGATTGCAAAATTCAATAAACTTAATGAACGTCTTGAAGATGCTATAACACTTATTGAACTTTCAATTGAAGAAGATGATGAAAGTTCTGTTGATGAAATCAAATCAGAAATGACAGAATTTAAGAAAATTCTTGAAGAAGAAAAGCTTTCAACTCTCCTTAACGGCGAATATGATGCTATGAATGCAATTCTTACTTTTCACGCAGGTGCAGGCGGTACAGAGGCTCAGGACTGGGCAGAAATGCTTTACAGAATGTACAACCGCTGGGCTGAACGTCATAATTTTAAAGTTACACTTCTTGATTATCTTGACGGTGATGATGCCGGTATGAAATCAGCATCTATGCTTGTAGAGGGCGAAAATGCTTATGGCTATCTTAAATCAGAGGCAGGCGTTCACAGACTTGTAAGAATTTCTCCTTTTGATGCCTCCGGCAGACGTCATACATCTTTCTCTGCTCTTGAAGTTATGCCTGAAATTGATGATTCAATTGAAATTGATATAAGACCGGAAGATATTGAAATGGAAGTTTACCGTTCAAGCGGTGCAGGAGGTCAGAAAGTAAACAAAACAAGTTCCGCTGTAAGACTTATTCATAAGCCGACAGGTATCGTTGTTTCCTGTCAGACTCAGCGAAGCCAGCACCAGAACAGAGAATATGCTATGAAAATGCTCCGTTCAAAGCTTGTTGAAATCAAGGAAAGAGAACATCTCGAAAAAATTTCTGATATAAAGGGCGTACAGCGTGAAATTGCATGGGGTTCACAGATTCGTTCATATGTATTTATGCCGTATACTCTTGCCAAAGACCACAGAACAGGTTTTGAAAACGGAAATATCAATGCTGTTATGGACGGCGATATTGACGGATTTATCAATGCTTATCTCAAATCCCTTTCTCATGGAACTCTTAATAACAAGTAATAAAAAAATAACGGTCAGCTCTGAATGAACTGACCGCATTTTTATTCAGTATGGAATTAATCCCAGTCTGTGCCTCCGCCTGATGACATTTTTGCATAATAAGCGAGAATTGCAGATGCATCAGATGCATCTATCTTATCATCACTGTTTACATCGGAAGATACAAAAACGTCTTTTGAAATTTCAGGGGTTTCACCTGCTGAAATTTTTGCGTAATAAGCGAGAACTGAAGATGCATCAGACGCATTTACTGATTTATCATCATTGTAATCGCCTTTGAGAACAGCAGAAGCAAGTGCATATTTTGTTATATTATCAGCTCTGAGTGCCGGATAAGCAGATTTTTCATCAGCTGAAAGACTGTTGTATACAGAACGCATTTTTCTGTTTGCAGTTTCTTTCTTTCCGAGTTCTTCAAGGACAGCGGCAGCTATTTCAAGATGACCTTTTTTATTCGGGTGGAAATCTCTGCTGTATGTTTCAAAGACATCTGTGAAATATGATACATTTCCGTATGGCTGTGTAAGGTCAGTATCGTTTACTTCATCGGCAGTAAATGCACTGCATATATCAGCAACATGAGCATTTCCGACAGCGTCCTTTATTCTCACATTGAATGATACCGGATAATTTCCTTCATATGTCTTGAGAGCATTTATATTGTAATAAACAGCTCTTTTCAGACCGTTGTAACCGTTTTTATATGTTGTATCAGCAAGTATGTATTTTTCATATCTTTCAGTATCAATCTGGAAAGGGTCATAGATGTTCTGGAAAACAACTTCCGCATCAGGATTGAGTGAATAAATTGTACTGCTTATCTGTTCAATGTTTGCAATTGCAGTATCACATGCCTGAGGGAATTTTGTTGTATAAAGACTGCTGAGTGTTGAAAGAGCTTTCATAACATCGCTTTTGAACATTGTGAATATAGTGTTTAAATCAGAAATATCTACGATTTCACCATATTTTTCAGTGAAAGCTTCACGGGCTGTGCCTATAAAGTCATTTCCTCCTATGGAAATAACAATCAAATCAGCATTAGAAACAGCTTTTTTTACATCTTCATCTGTAAGCTTTTCAATAAGACCTGCTGTTGTAAGTCCTGAAACAGCAAAGTTCTGTGTATCATAATCAAGATATTCTCCGAGAATTTCACCGTAGTTATATTCACCGTCTTCCAGTCCATAGCCTGAGGATATGCTGTCACCGAGAATTACAAGGCTTCCCTTGCTTTCAACAGCATTGGCAGTTGGAATACAGAGAGCAGAAGCTCCGATTGAAATTGCAGAAAATAATGATATGAGTTTTTTCAAAGTAATCCCTCCAAAAATATAATGTCAAGAGCAAAATTTTTTACTCTTTCAGATTTATTATAATTTAAATCCCACAATAAGTCAAGAAAAATTTTATTATTTCACAAAAAATTATAATTCTAAATAAAATTCAGCTTAAATTCCGATAAAATGTTGACAATATAATATCCCCTGTGATATAATTTATATTGCGAGCCTTAAAGCTCAGTCCGTTAAAATAAAAGCTTCGGCTGTTGATTTTTATACAGCTCAATTTTGACAGACTATTTTTACGAAAGGAGAAGCTATATGAATCAGAAAACTGTTGATACCGAAAAAAAAATAAGAGAGGTTGCTCTGCGAATTATAGCAGTACGTGAATCGCTGGGCTTTACTCCTGAGGAAATGGCTGTCAAGACTGACATCACTCCTGAAGAATACAAATCTTATGAAAGCGGTGAACATGATTTCAGCTTTACATTTATCTACAAGTTCGCCAATGCATGCGGTATCGAAATTACTGACCTTATGGAAGGCAAAAGCCCGAGCCTTAACGGCTATAATGTTACAAGAAAGGGCGAAGGCGTTCCGATTGTAAGAAGAAAGGGTTTCAATTACAGCAGACTTGCTCCGCTTTTTAAAAATAAAATTGCTGAACCGTTCCTTGTAACTATTCCGTATTCTGAAGAAAATCTTAAAACTCCTCATTTCAGCACACACAAAGACCAGGAACTTGATATTGTTCTTAAGGGTTCTCTTAAAGTTACTATCGGAAACAATGTTGAAATTCTCAACGAGGGCGACTGCATCTATTATGACAGCACTATGCCACATGATGTTGTTGCATACGGCGGTCAGGAATGTCAGGTATATGCAATTGTTATGGATTCAAGCCGTAAGGCTATTGATGAAGGACAGGAAAAACCTTTTGAACTTCCGCATGTTACAAACTTTAAGCTTGCAAACGTTGAAAATCCTGTTGCTGATACATTCGCAAAAATTACTGAAAATGAGGACGGCTCACTGAAAAATATTGACTTCTTTACAAAGGAAAAATTCAACTTTGCATTTGATGTTGTTGATTTTCTTGCAAAGAAATCACCTGATAAAACTGCTCTTATCTATGTTTCAAACAACATGGAGGAAAAGAGATTTACTTTTGAGGAAATCAGAAAATATTCCTGTATGACTGCCAATTATTTCCGTTCGCTCGGAATTAAAAAAGGTGACAGGGTAATGCTTGTTTTAAAGAGACATTATCAGTTCTGGTTCTCTATTCTTGCACTTCACAGACTCGGTGCAATTGTAATTCCTGCAACAAATCTTCTTGTTGAACATGATTTCACATACCGTTTTGAAGCTGCGGGAGTTTCTGCAATCGTATGTACTGCTGACGGCGATGTTGCTCATCAGGTTGACCTTGCTGTTGATTCACTTAAAAAGCCTATGCTCAAAGTTATTGTAAACGGTGAACGTGAAGGCTGGCACAGCTTCAATGAGGAATTTGATAAATTCAGCGATGTTTTCCCACGCCCTGAAAATGAATCTGAAAGTGCATTCGGTTCAGAACCTATGCTTATGTACTTTACATCAGGTACAACAGGTTATCCGAAAATTGCTACTCATAATCATAAATATCCTCTCGGTCATTTCGTTACTGCACGTTACTGGCACAACGTTGACCCTAATGGTATTCATTTCACTATTTCCGATACAGGCTGGGGCAAGGCTCTCTGGGGCAAGCTTTATGGTCAGTGGATGAGTGAAACATGCGTTTTCGTTTATGACTTCGATAAATTTGATGCAAACAAAATTCTCCCGATGTTCAAGAAATACAACATCACTACATTCTGTGCTCCTCCTACAATGTACAGATTCTTCATCAAGGAGGATTTGTCAAAATATGACCTCAGTTCAATAAAATATGCTACTGTTGCGGGAGAGGCTCTCAATCCTGAAGTATACAATCAGTTCCTTAAAGCAACAGGCGTTAAGCTTATGGAAGGTTTCGGACAGACTGAAACTACTCTTACTGTCGGCAACTTTGTCGGAATGTCTGCAAAACCTGGTTCAATGGGTAAGCCGAGTCCGCTTTATGATGTTGATATTATTCATTCGGACGGAACTCCATGCAAAAACGGTGAAACAGGTGAAATCGTTATCAGAACCGACAAGGGTATACCATGCGGACTGTTTATGCAGTATTATAACAATCAGAAGCTTACCGATGAAGCATGGCATGATGATGTATACCATACAGGTGATACTGCATGGCGTGATGAGGACGGATATTTCTGGTATGTAGGCCGTGTTGATGACCTTATCAAATCATCAGGTTACCGCATAGGACCTTTTGAAATTGAAAGCGTTATTATGGAACTTCCTTATGTTCTTGAATGTGCCGTTACTGCTGCTGATGACCCTCAGGGAATAAGAGGAAAAGTTGTAAAGGCTACTGTTGTTCTTGTAAAAGGCAAGGAAAAGTCTGATGAACTTAAAAAGGAAATCCAGAATTATGTCAAAAAGCATACTGCTCCTTATAAATATCCGAGAATCGTTGAATTCAGAGATGAACTTCCAAAGACTATAAGCGGAAAAATCCGCCGAGTTGAACTCAAATCATAATTTAAAATATTCTTTCGGGACATCTTAAAAAGGTGTCCCGTTTTTTTGTATTTTATCACTATACAAAATGTATATAAAATCATATAATACACAAGAGGGCAAAAACAGGTTAAACGTTTTCTTAAAAATACTAAAAGTATATTTTATCAGAAAACGTTTGAAATTACGATATATCGTGAAAATTTGTGGTAAAATTTGCGAAATTCAAAATATCTCGATTGTGCATATATACAAATTTATGGAAAATAATTGTAAGTTTTTAATAAAAATATAAATAACCTATTGCATTTTTTAATTACGTATGGTATAATGTTATCAATGAAACAAAATTAAAAGGAGCTGTTTGGTATGATGAGTAATATTATAAATATTTCAAAAAAATTTATAGCTTTTGCAATGAGTATAATTATTGCTTCTGCGTTTGTCTGTGCATATAATACCAATGCATCATCATCTGAATATGCAGACCTTTATCAGCAGATGATTGATGCTGTAAATGATTTCCGTACATCATATGGCCTTGAACCTCTTGTCCTTAATGAAACTCTTTGTGAAATGGCAGAAATTCGTGCAAAGGAAATATCAGTTTCATTCAGCCACACAAGACCTGACGGAACTTCTTCTTCTACAATATTCAATGACTTCAATGTACAAAAAGGTTATTCAGGCGAAAATATAGCTTTTTATTATAAATTGTCTGTAACCGGTGTTGTTGAAGCGTGGATTGAATCAAAGGCTCACTGTGCTAATATGCTTAATGTTGATTATAATTATATGGGTGTCGGACTTTATGAGTATAATGGTTATTATTACTGGACTCAGGTTTACAGTTCCGATGTTCAGAGTATTGAATTATCTTCTGAAGAAGATTCATTCGTTCTTGGCGATGCAAATGGTGACGGAGTAGTTGATGCTTCTGATTCAAGTTTTGCTATGTCAATATATTCTCAGCTTTCATCAGGAAATAATGTTGATGTTACAGATTCTCAGATAAAGGCTGCTGATGTGAATTGTGACGGAAGTGTTGATGCTTCTGATGCTTCAAGCATACTTCAATATTATTCAATGCTTAGTGTGGGTATGACTCCTGAATTTTAATTTTTTCAGTTTTGTGCAGGCAGATTATTTTTTGCCTGCATAAAATTTTATTTGACTTTTCAGAATTTTTGTGATATAATAAATTTATACGGGTGTGGTGAAACTGGCAGACACGTTAGATTTAGGTTCTAATGCCGAAAGGTATGCAGGTTCAAGTCCTGTCACCCGTACCATATATAAAATAAAAGCCCGTATTTCAGTATACGGGCTTTTTGAATTTATCCAAGTGCTACATCTAACATCATCATAATACTGAAACTGACAGCAAGAAACGGAATTAATATACCATAAAATACTTCCACTGAATTTCTCCTTTGTATGTATATTTACAGTCACCTGCTTTTAAAGTTTTTCTTTTTATATCCGCAGTCACAGTACTGACCGCCGGAAGCAATGGTGTATTTTCTTACAAAATTGGTTGCACCGCCTGCTTCACTCATTGTGTAATCAAGACGGCATAATGCAGGTGTCAGGTCATAAAGACCAAGTTTTTTCATAAGTGTGCAGATACCGCATTTTGTAAATCGTGCTTCATATCCGCTTCCGTCAGGATATTCATAATAATCCATATTCCATGAATACGGATTGCGGTCACCTGCTTTCAGAACTGCTGTTGCTTTCATTTTGGCAATATCCTTTTCAGTGAACTTATTCTTTCCGCTCTGTCTGCAAAACCATTTTGTAGGCTTTATCATTATGGATTTAGCATAATATTCTGTCAGCGGTTCTAATTCCGGACGTTTCGGCATGGATAAAATGAATGCACAAATCATTGAACAATTGACAAGATTCATTTTGAACTGGTCAGCTTTTTCAAATTCCGGTAAACCTGCAATGATTTTTTTATATTTCGGTTTTGCTTTCTGCGTAATTATTTTTGCTGTATCTGTATCATATCCCAATACGTCAGTCAGTTGTCTGCGAAAAGATTTTGCAAAGAAAATCCACATTGCCATCGGCATTCCTGTATAATTCATTCTGTATTCCTCCGTTTGTTATTCAGTTAGAATATGCTAACTGTTCTGATTTTAAAAACCTCTTTGCAGTTTTTTTGATAAAGCAAAGAGAGTATTTTTCAATAAATATAAAAATCTGATTATATTATAACATATGCCTCAGGCTATTGCAATAGGATATTTATAAATATTATAGTGTATAGACTTGTTTTTATTTTAATTATCCTATTCTTTTCGTCATTCTGCACATATAGAAGAAAGGAAATTTTACGGATTAAATATTTTTATTCTATTGACAATTTATTCATCATATGTTATAATAAGTATATATTTAATTTATTCAGGAGTGAACAGTATGAAAAAACTTAGAGGTTTTACTTTGATAGAGCTTATAGTTGTTATTGCTATTATTGGCATACTTTCCGCAATACTCGGTCTTAATATGATGAATTATATCGCAAATTCAAGAATAAAATCACAGAATAACAATGCAAGAGTTATTTTTAACGGGGCACAGAGCATAGTTCAGGAATATAAATTCGCTGAAAGAAAATCTGATGATGCTGATAAAAATATCGGTTCAGGCACTTTTATTTTCTACTGGGACGGTCATAACGGTTCTGCCGAAAAAGAAGGTGCTACTGTAAGCAATGCATTATTTATCCAGAGATTTTCAAATTCCGTAAACAAGCTGTTTACAGGCTCGGAAGAAACTGTCTATAAGGTTTATGTTGAAAATTATATCGTTAAATCAGTCGTTTCCGGCAGAACTGATTTCGACAGATATAAAGGTTCTTATCCTAAAAAGAGTGATGTTGCCACATCAGGAAATATTTCAAGTTTTGGTGAAACAGAAATGCAGGCATATCAGTAAATTTCAGGCGGATTTTTTAAAAATCCGCTTTTTTGTTTTTGTTGACTAAAAATATCCGGAAATTTTTTGTCAACTTTGTGAAGTTTCACATATTGACAAAAAGAGCCAAAGTATGCTATAATAAACAAGTCGCCTGACGAAT
>ERZ808240.2342-NODE-2342-length-21006-cov-35.829125_pt1 | contig 21006 bp, 20 predicted proteins | sample MGYA00521084_ERZ808240 | MGnify/ENA primary metagenome ERZ808240 (study PRJEB31516, sample SAMN03275571) | gut metagenome | biome: mammalia-associated habitat; material: feces | host: Papio cynocephalus | place: Kenya | collected 2012-08-06 ...
ATATAATATATTATATATTAATATATTATTTTATTCATTACAATTTAAAAACACGATGATAGAGCTAAAATAAAACTGTGTAAACTGTATATGTGTAAACTGTGACTGAAAATGGCTTTTTCACCCATCTAAAAAACTAGGATTTCTCCAACACAACACTATGACTTCTCACCCACAAAACTATGAGTTATTTTCTTTAACTATATTCTCCAGATCTGTTAACGGCGTTTAACAGAAACATGCGGGGTGATTTTTGGTGATATCGGGATTGTGCTATATCTTTACATCGTGATTCAAAACAAACAACAACATTTCATTAGCCACTATTTTTTTACTTACCACTAAAAAAACTAGAACACCATGAAGAAAAGACACTTGAAAGAAAGAAGGGCAAGCTCCTACCAGAGGAACTTGCCCTTTCTCTATTTACTCTCTCTCACTGTAATATCTTGATTCAAAGAAAAAAGACTAGAGTGATGAAGCAATCCTTACTTGCTCAGGCACATGCGATGGTTGATATCTGCTACCTCGGGAATTGAGCTTACAACATGCTTCAAAAACATGCCCATGCAAAATACCATACCTGTAAACATTACCGCTGCGAAAGCCATAGTAAAAATAGTCATCATAATCTTTTTAAAACTTTTTTAAATTAATAATCTGTTACCTTGAATTTGCGAGTGCAAAGTTAACACATTTTTATCAATCTGCCCAATTTTCTGCTAAGAAATATAAACGTAACAAGCATTTCTTGATATGAGTCAACCACCTTGCACCCCCTCATGATACACAGTGAAATATTTTTACTTGCCAAGCACTTCGTCGAGCAATGTGTAGAAGGCTGGATCCTCGCCAGTGATGGTCTTCACAATCTTACCCTCGGGATTCAACACAATCTTGGTAGGATAGCCCTGGATGGCATATTTCTCGGTGATGCCGCCCTGGCGTGGGTTGTAAACATGAATCCATGGCAACTGATGCTTCTCTACGGCTGCCTTCCATTTCGCCTCGGTGTCGTTGCAGTCTACGCCCACAATCTCAAACTTGCCCTTGTACTTCTCGTAATACTTCTTCATCTCAGGCATTCCCTTGATGCACCAACCGCACCAAGAGCCCCAGAAGTCGAGCACCACATACTTGCCACGCAAGCTGGAGAGCGTGAAGTCGTTGCCCTTGATGTCCTTGAGGGTGAAGTCGGGAGCCTCCACGCCCGAAGCCTGCACCTTCTTGGCCTTCTCCTCAGCCTCGGCACGCTTCTTGGCATAGTCGATGGCTGGCTGATAGTAAGCCTTCATTCGGCCGTTGCGCACCTGCTCGGAGAGGGCGTCCACCAACTTCTCCATGTCGTCGATGTTGTCGAACTCGTCGATGAGCGTGGCGCAGGCCTCATAGTCGGGGTGCTGGGCCACGAAGGCGAGAATCTTCTCCTGCTTGGCCTTCTGCATGGCAGGCATCTTGGCCTCATACTCTGCCATGATGGCATTCTTGTCGCCACCGTTCTGCAACTTGTTTTCCAACGAATCGGTGAAGGAGCTCATCTCCTTGCCGGCAGCCTCGGTCATGAGGTCTACCTCGTGATATTGCTGATAATACTTGCTTCCTGTCACGTCCCAGCGGGTCTTCAAGTCGCCCTTGAGCTCGGCCTTCTCACCTGGCATGCAAACGAGCGAGAACATCTTGCGCTCTAAGCCACGCATGGTAGATGGGGTGCAGAAGGTATACTCCACAGGCTTCTCGATTGCTGCGGAGTAAGCAAACTTGCCGTTCTTGCTCATCAGGGTGTCCATCTTTGCCTGTCGACCCTTGTAGACCAAGACGGTGTCGGTAGCGAAATTCTTCATGTCAACCTTCAGTTGAAAGTTGGCCTTCTGTGCCATGGCTGCAGCCGATGCCATCACCAGCGCAGCGCTCAAAATCATTTTTTTCATTTTTTCTCTATTTTAATAATGTATTTTTCCTTATTTCCTAAGAATGTATTACTTCTATTTTTTATAAATATCATTCCTCATATTCGGTGGTGTCTTCGATGCCTGCCTCGGCGAGAGCCTCCTTGCGCTCCACGCAGGTGCCACATTTGCCGCAGTGCTTCTCGCCGCCCTTGTAGCAGCTCCAGGTCTCGCTGTAGTCGATGCCCAGTCGCTTACCGATGCGCGCGATGTCGGCCTTCGTGATGTTGGTGTAAGGGGCCGACACCCCCACGTCCACGAACGTGCCCGCCTTGGCTGCCGCATCGATGGCAGAGATAAAGCCGGGGCGGCAGTCGGGATAGATAGTGTGGTCGCCGCCATGGTTGGCGATGAGTACCTTCTTCAGGTTGTTGCTCTCGGCGATGCCGATGGCGATGCTCAGCATGATGCCGTTGCGGAAAGGCACCACAGTCGACTTCATGTTCTCGGCGGCGTAATGTCCCTCAGGGATGGCGTCGGCACCCTCCAAGAGCGAACTCTTGAAATACTGGTGCATGAAGCCCAGGTCGATGGTGATGTGCTTGATGCCCAGTCGCTCGCAATGCATCTTGGCGAAAGGAATCTCTCGCTCATTGTGGTTGGAGCCATAGTTGAAACTGATGCCCAGGGCTATCTCGTCTTTCTTGTCGTAGAGCAGGGTGATGCTGTCCATGCCGCCGCTCACGATGATTACTGAATCTTTCATTTTCTTCTTATTATTTATTGTTTATCATCTACCCGAACAGGCAGCGGAGCGCCTCCTCCACTTTCCTCACGGGATGAATTTCTATCTGAAACTTGGAATGGTCGAAACCATGATAGTTGTATTTCGGGATGATGATGTGCTGGAACCCGAGCTTCTCCGCCTCGGCTATGCGCTGTTCGATGCGGCTCACGGGACGCACCTCGCCGCTCAGTCCCACCTCGCCACACATGCACCAGCCTGCCTCTATCGCCGTATCCACATTGCTGCTCAGCACGGCGGCTATCACGCTTAGGTCCATCGCCAAGTCGGTCACTCTCAAGCCTCCTGCGATATTCAGGAACACGTCCTTCTGCATCAGCTTGAACCCCACTCGCTTCTCCAGCACAGCCAGGAGCATGTTCAGTCGGCGCTGGTCAAACCCCGTCGCCGAGCGTTGCGGCGTGCCGTAGGCAGCGGTGGAAACCAACGCCTGCGTCTCCACCAAGAACGGGCGAACGCCCTCGATGGCGGCACTGATGGCTACGCCCGAAAGGCCGTCGTGGTCCTCGGTGAGGAGCAATTCAGACGGATTGCTTACCTGCCTGAGTCCGCCCTGCTGCATCTCGTAGATGCCCAGCTCAGAGGTGCTTCCAAATCGGTTCTTGATGCTGCGCAAGATACGATACATATAGTGCTGGTCGCCCTCAAACTGGATGACGGTATCCACGATGTGCTCCAGAATCTTCGGTCCCGCCAAGGTTCCCTCCTTATTGATGTGGCCGATGAGAATCACCGGGATGCCACTGGTCTTGGCGAAGCGCAACAAGGAAGCCGCACACTCGCGAACCTGCGACACCGAGCCCGGGGAGGAATCGACGTCGTCGGTGGCAATGGTCTGTATGGAGTCGATGACGATGAGCTCGGGAGCCACCTCCTGCACATACGAGAAAATCTTCTCTAGCTGGGTCTCGCAAAGGATAGTGATATGGTCGAATGCACCTTTCGCCAGTCGGTCGGCACGGAGCTTGATTTGGTGGGCACTCTCCTCGCCGCTCACATAGAGAATCCTGCGCTCCGGCATGTTGAGGATGGTTTGCAGCGTGAGTGTACTCTTTCCGATGCCCGGTTCGCCGCCCAGCAGGGTGATACTGCCAGGCACCATACCCCCACCCAGCACACGGTTGAGCTCGGCATCGCGCATGTCGATGCGAGGCTCGTCGACGGCTGAGATGTCACACAGTTTCATCGGCTTGGCGTCGCTGTCGCTATGCACCCCGCCAAACATGGTGGCAGCCCCTCCGTGTCGCATCGTCATGCCTGCGTTACGAGCCGCCTGCGAGCCTGTATCACCCGCTATGCGAACCTCCTTGAAGGTGTTCCACTGTCCGCAGCTAGGGCACTTGCCAATCCACTTGGCCGATTCCTGCCCGCAATTGCTGCACACATAAGCAATCTTGTCTTTTGCCATATTGTCGTTTTTATATATTATATACGTATTAAACGAGCACAAAGGTACTGTTTTAGCATCGAATTGTAACAGAAATCATGTTAATTGATGTAAATTTAGTAAAAAGCCTTGGCAATATTTTGCTAAATCAAATATAATTTGTATCTTTGCCTTCGGTTTTGGAAACCACAGCAGTTATATATATAAAAAGGTATAAGAAAAATTAGTAACTAAATAAATTTTAGGTAAAATGAAAATTGAAGATTTTAACTTTGCCGGTCACAAGGCAATCGTACGCGTTGATTTCAATGTGCCATTGGATGAAAATGGTAATGTAACAGACGAAACTCGTATCAAGGGTGCCCTCCCTACATTGAAAAAGGTGCTAGCTGATGGTGGTGCTCTCATTATGATGAGCCACATGGGTAAGCCAAAGGGCAAAGTTAAGCCAGAGCTTTCTCTTTCTCAGATTGTAAAGAACGTTTCTGCCGCTCTCGGTGTAGACGTTAAGTTTGCTAAGGATTGTGGTAACGCAGACGCTGAGGCTGCTGCCTTGAAGCCAGGCGAGGCTCTCTTGCTTGAGAACCTTCGTTTCTACCCAGAAGAGGAAGGCAAGCCAGTAGGCGTTGAGAAGGGTACTCCTGAGTACGACGCTGCAAAGGCTGAGATGAAGGACCGTCAGAAGAAGTTCGCTCAGAAGTTGGCTTCTTACGCAGACGTATATGTAATGGACGCATTCGGAACAGCTCACCGCAAGCACGCTTCTACAGCTGTCATCGACGAGTTCTTCGACAAGGACCACAAGATGCTCGGCTACTTGATGGAGAAAGAGGTAAAGGCTGTTGACGCAGTGCTCGGCAACATCAAGCGCCCATTCACAGCTATCATGGGTGGCTCTAAGGTTTCTACCAAGATCGGTATCATCGAGAACTTGCTTACAAAGGTAGACAACTTGATTCTCTGCGGTGGTATGACTTATACTTTCGCTAAGGCTCAGGGCGGTAAGATCGGTAAGTCTATCTGCGAGGATGACAAGCTCGACGTAGCTCTCGACGTAATCAAGAAGGCTAAGGAGAACAACGTAAACCTCGTGCTCGGTACAGACTCTGTTTGCGCTGACGACTTCAAGAACGACGCCAACACTCAAATTTGCCCATCCAACGACATCCCAGAGGGTTGGGAAGGTATGGACGCAGGTCCTGAGACTCGCAAGGCATTCGCCGAGGCTATCAAGGGTGCAAAGACTATCCTTTGGAACGGTCCTGCTGGTGTATTCGAGTTCGACAACTTCGCTGGTGGTTCTAAGGCCATCGCAGAGGCTATCGCCGAGGCTACCAAGGAAGGCGCCTTCTCACTCATCGGTGGTGGCGACTCTGTAGCTTGCATCAACAAGTTCGGCTTGGCAGACCAGGTATCTTACATCTCTACAGGTGGTGGTGCTCTCCTCGAGGCTATTGAGGGCAAGGTATTGCCAGGTGTAGCAGCTATAGAGAAGTAATTTTCGAGGGAAATAATCATAAGGGTCGAGGGCATCCAGTAGATGTCCTCGATTTTTCAGTTATTGATTATCCTCGGCTTACAGCGAGTAAGATTCGAGATTACTGCAAATCTATCACCTTGATCGACTAACACCCAAAAACAATAATAACAATATATATAATACATACTAAATGGATTGGATCATCAACCTTTTTACCAATACGGAATCCGTGGCCCACATCGCCCTACTCTATGCGATCGTGATAGCCGTGGGTGTGTATCTCGGTAAAATAAAAATAGGTGGCATCTCGCTCGGAGTAACATTCGTGCTCTTCGCGGGCATCCTGGCCGGACACGTAGGATTCACTGCTCCTAAGGAAATCCTGACCTTCATCCAAGACTTCGGACTCATCCTCTTCGTCTTCATGATAGGTCTGCAGGTAGGTCCTGGCTTCTTCGAGAGCTTCAAGAAAGGCGGCGTCACGCTCAACTTGCTCTCCACTGCCACCATCTTTCTCAACGTATGCGTGATGTTCGCATGCTACTACATTTTCTTCGACACCAGCAACCCCAACAACCTGCCGATGATGGTGGGTACGCTCTACGGTGCCGTGACCAACACCCCTGGTCTTGGTGCTGCCAACGAGGCTTTGCTGAGCGTGTTCCCCAACGGGGCTCCTAGCATTGCCAATGGTTATGCTTGCGCCTATCCGCTTGGCGTGGTCGGCATCATCGGTGCCACCATCCTTATCAAGTATATCTGCAAGGTGAACACAGCCAAGGAGGAAGAGCAACTCAACCAGGAGGACGCTGCCAACCCTCACGCCAAGGCGCACAACATGCACTTGCGTGTGGAGAACGCTTACATCGCCGGCAGAACGCTGAGAGAGGTCTCTGAGTTTCTGAACCGCGACATCGTGTGCTCTCGCCTGCTCCACAAGGGAGAGGTGAGCATCCCTACCAGCAAGACAACCTTCGAGGTGGGCGACGAGCTGCTCGTGGTTTGCGCCGAAGCTGACGCCGAGGCCATCAAGGCTTTCATCGGACCTGAGGTAGAGGCTGAATGGGACCGCTCGAAGGACGAGAAAGTGGAGCACTTCGTGTCTCGCCGCATCGTGGTTACCCGTCCGGAGATGAACGGTAAGACGCTCGGCAAGATGCACTTCTCTAGCGTATATGGCGTGAACGTGACTCGCATCTCCCGCCAGGGCATGGACATCTTCGCCGGCAGAAACCACCATTTCCATGTGGGCGACCGCATCTTGGTGGTAGGACCAGAGGAGAATGTGAATCGTGTGGCAGACATGATGGGTAACTCTGTGAAGCGCCTCGACGCACCTAACATCGCCACCATATTCGTGGGCATCATGATAGGTATCATCTTCGGTAGCCTTCCATTCGCCGTACCGGGAATGCCAGTGCCATTGAAGCTTGGTATCGCCGGCGGTCCACTGATCATCGCCATTCTCATCGGTCGTTTCGGCTATCGCATGAAGCTGGTTACTTACACCACCACCTCCGCCAACATGATGTTGCGAGAGATAGGACTGGTGCTCTTCCTTGCGAGCGTGGGCATCAAAGCCGGCGCAGGATTCTGGGAGACAGTGGCACAAGGAGACGGAATCAAGTATGTATACACAGGTTTCCTCATCACCATCATCCCTATACTCATCATCGGAACCATCGCAAGATTGAAGTTCAAGTTCAACTACTTCACCATCATGGGTATGATAGCCGGTACTTACACCGACCCACCTGCATTGGCTTACGCCAACGCATCTTGCTCGAAGGAGGCACCTGCCGTAGGTTACTCTACCGTATACCCACTGAGCATGTTCCTGAGAATCTTCTCGGCACAGATCGTGGTGCTGTTCTTCTGCGGAGGATAATTTTAGTTAGAAATAATAAGGTAGGAGTTAGAAGCTTTTCTAGCTCCTATTTTTTTCACCTATACGGTTAAAACGAGGTTTTCAGGGTGTGCCGGCCATTCCTAACGCACATTTTTTTGTTAGGAATATCCCGAACTCCAAACCCTTTCAATTTATTACTTTTCCCCAACAAATATTACGAAAGTATAAATTATCGCACAAAACTAAAAATTTGTGCAAGTTTTCTGCGATTATTTCCAAAAATATTCGTAACTTTGACGCATGAAACCTAATAAGGAGGAAAGACTTCAAGAAGTCTCTCCTCACTTATACAACATACAAATCCTTTAAAACGTTACATGCGTATGAAGAAATTGGGAATTATACTAAGCCTGTTGGTCGTCGCCTCCTTGCCCTCTTGGAGCCAAGGAGCCAAAAGCATCCGTATAACGGAAGTGATGACCGACAACCAAAACAGCATCGTAGATGAATACGGTGCCCACAAATCATGGGTGGAACTCTCCAACACCTCGTTTACAACCTACAATGTCCGAGGCATGTTCTTGACGACCGACCGAAGGGTGCTCGACAAGAATATGTCACCAGAGGAACGCCGCAAGCTGATGTGCCCTCTGCCAAACAATGAGCCAAGGACGACCTTGGCGGGAAAGAAAAGCATGGTCATCTTCGACCGATACTTTTGGCAAGACAGCAAGGATTGCGACGATTGTCCAAAGGGAATTGACAAGATACGGATACTTGCCGAAGGAACGGGACCGCTCCAACTACAACTAAATCTTTGTCCTACCAAGAAATCAGCCGCCCCATTTCACAAGAAAGACAACTGGATTGCTCTCTACGATGGCAATGCCGTTGACTTGATAGACTCTGTCAGTGTGCCATGGCTACAGGAAGACCAATCGTATGCTTTGAGCAACGACTTCAAGACCTGGAAAATCTGCAATATAGAAGATGCAACCCCAGGCTACCTCCCACAGCCTAATGGCCTGAGCAAACCACAATTGCTCAAGAAACAAGACCCTCATGGTTTTGGCATCGCCATCCTCTCGATGGGCATAGTGTTCTCCTGCCTCGCCCTCTTGTTTATTTTCTTCTGGGCTTTCGGCGCTTACATGAAGCACAAGCAGCGCATCGCCAAAGCTACCGAGAAGCACGCCACCTTATTATATAAGACGGGCAAGAAGACCATCGAGGTGACATCCGAGATAAGCCACAAGACCAACGTGATGCTCAAAGATGGACTGAAGACCAAGGGCATCGACAAGGAAATCTACATGGCGGTCATCTCGCTCGCCTTGCAAGAATACCTGGAAGACGTCCACGACATCGAGCCGGGCATCATCACCATCAAGCCTAAGCAGACAAGATGGAACAATCCTTCATTCAACAATCACATTTAAAAAGCATAAAACTATGGCAAAATATCAATATACAGTAAAAGGCGTAGACTACGAGGTAGAAATTCAAGACATCGAGGGCAACATCGCCAACGTAACCGTGAATGGCATCCCATTCGAAGTGGAAATGAAACAGCCAGTGAAGGCTGGCAAGCAGAAGGTTCACTTGAGCGAGCCTAGCGGGCAGCCTGGAGCAAGCAGTAGAAAGGCATCTGCGGATTTGCAATCTGCGGTAAGCAGCGAGCAAGCAGCCTGTGCCAACGCAGGCAGTCAACCAGCGGCAAACGCAGCATCAGCAGGTGGCAAGCCAGTGGTTGCCCCTCTCCCTGGTACCATCAACGACATCAAGGTGAAGGTGGGCGACAAGGTGAACGCAGGCGACACTGTAGTCATCCTCGAAGCCATGAAGATGCAGAACAACATCGAGGCTGAGACCGCAGGCACCATCGCCAGCATCAATGTCAACAAGGGAGATGCAGTGATGGAAGGCGACACGCTGGTCACCATCGCTTAAACAGCATCAATTTGACATTCAATATTTAAACATAACATTCATAAAATTGATCGCTTATGGATTTCATCATACAAAACTTCCAAGAGTTCCTGACCTATACGGGCTTCGCCAACGCCACGGCAGGAAACCTCATCATGATACTGGTGGGAGCCCTCTTTATCTGGCTCGCCATCAAGAAAGACTTCGAACCCTTGCTCCTCGTGCCTATCGGACTGGGTATCATCCTCGGCAACATCCCGTTCCGTGCTGACGCAGGACTCGAAATCGGACTTTACGAAGACAACTCGGTGCTCAACATCTTCTATCAAGGAGTGAAACAAGGCTGGTATCCACCACTAGTATTTCTGGGCATTGGAGCGATGACCGATTTCTCGGCATTGATTTCCAACCCGAAGTTGATACTCATCGGAGCCGCCGCTCAGTTTGGTATCTTCGGTGCTTACATGATCGCCTTGGCACTCGGTTTCGAGCCTAACCAGGCAGCAGGTATCGCCATCATCGGTGGTGCCGACGGTCCTACTGCCATCTTCCTATCGAGCAAGTTGAGCCCGAACCTGATGGGAGCCATCGCAGTATGCGCCTACTCCTACATGGCATTGGTGCCTGTGATTCAGCCACCTTTGATGCGCCTCCTCACTACCAAGAAAGAACGTGTCATCAAGATGAAGCCAGCACGCCAAGTGAGCCAGACAGAAAAGATTCTCTTCCCTATCATCGGTTTGCTCTTGACCACCTTCATTGTACCTAGCGGACTGCCATTGCTCGGTATGCTCTTCTTCGGAAACCTCTTGAAAGAAAGCGGAAAGACCACACGTCTTGCCAAGACCGCTGGCAGCAGCTTGAACGACATCGTGGTGATGCTGCTCGGCTTGACCGTGGGTTGCTCCACCCAAGCATCAGAATTCTTGACGCTCAACACCATCAAGATTTTCGCCCTCGGAGCCCTCGCCTTTATCATCGCATCAGCCAGCGGCATCCTCTTCGTGAAGTTGATGAATCTCTTCTTGCCAAAGGGCAAGAAACTGAACCCACTGATTGGTAACGCCGGAGTGAGTGCCGTGCCTATGAGCGCCCGCATCTCCAACAACCTCGGTTTGGAATACGACCGTCACAACTTCCTTCTCATGCACGCCATGGGACCAAACGTTGCAGGAGTCATCGGTTCAGCCGTAGCAGCTGGAGCCCTATTGGGATTCCTCAACTAAAAATAAATAAAACCATAAAAAAATGGAGATTGCAAATTAGCAATCTCCATTTTTTATATTCCTATCATATAATTAATAATCAATTTCTTACTTTCATCGTCAACTTACCCTTGAGCGAGACAATTACCTCGACCTGATAACTAATCGAGCTATCCGGCATGGCAAGTACAGCAAAGTAATGAACGCCCTCTTTGTCTGCCCTGTCATAGACCAAATCGCTCAAGATAGCCTGCTCCAAGAAAGAGACAGGAACCTGATGTGCGAAATCCTTCTTATGAAAATCACGGGAGAACACCTTGTTGGCTCCATGGAACACATTCAGATTGATGATATTGTCGTAGTATATATTATCCACCTCCACGCCATCGTCGTTGTAAGAACTCTTGAAGACCTTGTAAGTGGTAGGGTTCACCTGCACATAGAGATGGAATTTCTCATCCCCATCGGTCACCACCGTGTCTCGCTTGATGAGCGTGTTCTGGTTGAGAGCCACCGTATGCTCCTGCGTAAATTCTCGGAGATAAGACTGGTCATTGGTCTTTACCAGTTTCACGACATCGCCATTCTGCACCTTAAACTCAAAGAGGTGAGGTGCCTGTTTCAATATAGGATATTTCACGACATTGGCTCCCTTCATCACCAACGTATCCCCGGCAATGTAGAAATACACCGGCTGACTGGTAGAATCGGGATAATAGATGGTGTCGCCCTTCACACGGAAAGCGACATCATCCTCGTCGTCATCGTTGAGCCAGATGCCTTGCAACATTTTCTTGGCAGCGGCATCCTCCTTCACTTCCTCCTGCTTGGCTGCCTTCTGCCCACAACAAGCAAATCCGAGAAGACATCCCAGCAACAGTATGTTAACGGTCTGTTTCATAATCCTAGTGTAATAATTTAATCAATTTACCAGTGTAATTACTAAATCAATTTACTAGTGTAATGATTTAATCAAAGAAATCAGCATCCTCAAAGGCCTTTGCTTTCAAGAGATCCTTCTCCGAGGTGAGCACGTCCTTGGCGTCGATAGGCCAGTCGATGCCGATGGTAGGGTCGTTCCATCGGATGCTAGCCTCCTGCTGGGGCGCATATACATTGTCAACCTTATAAGTAAAGATAGCCTCGTCGCTGAGCACCAAGAATCCATGGGCAAAGCCACGGGGAATAAAGAACTGCCGTTTGTTATCCTCGCTCAGTTCGGTCATCACATATTTGCCAAAGGTCATACTCCCTTTGCGCAAGTCTACTGCGACATCGAGCACCTTGCCCTTGATGACACGTACCAACTTGGCTTGGGAGAACTCCCCCTTCTGATAATGCAAGCCACGTAGCACACCACGGCTCGACTTCGACTCATTGTCTTGTACAAACTCTACATGTCTGCCGATGTGCTCATCAAAATCAGCTTGTTTCCACGCCTCGAAAAAATAGCCACGGGCATCCTTAAACACCTTTGGCTCCATAATCCAGACGCCTTCGATTTCTGTCTCTGTATATTCCATTATATACCTTATTTATTTTTTAGGTACAAAGATAATACTTTTCGTCGGAATAACAAAACAAATTAAACTTTTTATGATTTCATCGAAAATTTTCTTAGAAATAGTTGTTCAATTCCGAAAAAATTACTACCTTTGCAAACGTGATTGAACTAGAAAGACATATAGAGATCCTACTTTTGAGCAACGATTGCGTGATAGTCCCAGGTTTTGGCGGCTTCATGGCTCATCATGTAGATGCACGTTACGATGGCAGAGACAGCATGTTTTTGCCACCGCTGAGAACCATTGGCTTCAATCCACAGCTCCAAATGAACGATTCACTGCTCGCTTTGTCGTATGTAGAAGCTTACGACATCAGCTACCCTGAGGCGCTGAACCGAATCGCCGACGAGGTGGCAGAGATTCGCCAGACTTTGGAGAACACCGGCAAGTATGAACTCAACGACATTGGCACCATTGTGCTCAATGAAGACGGCAATTATACTTTCGAGCCTTGCGAGGCAGGCATTCTGACCCCTGAGCTTTACGGCTTGGGCGGGTTCGACATGCGCCCTATCGGTATGCTCGATGCAGCGGAAGACACCGCAACTGCCAACGCAGCGACATTCGTTGAGATGCCTGTGAAGCCAACACAAGAAGAAACGCCAATAAAGGCAGAGACTCCGCTCGCTGCCAGCAACTCCGTATTCGTTGATGAAGACGACGAAGACAACTCCAACGCTGAATTCATCAGCATCAAGAAGAGTTGGCTTCGCAACTTGGCTGCTGCCTGCATCGCCATCGTAGCCTTCTTCTCGCTCTCCACTCCATTGGGAACTCCTAATGTACAGAAGAGCCAGATAGACACCGGCATGCTCACCCGCATCATGCCTAAGGAACTGACCACTGCACAGCCACACGATTTGGTGCTCACCAACGAGAGCAAGGCCGAGGAAAGCATCCCTGCCAAGTCTGCGAACATGTCTCAAGACAAGGAGCTCCAGACTCCTACATCTTATTATAGCATCGTATTGGCTAGCCGCGTAACAAAGCGCAACGCTGCCAACTATGCAGAGCTCTTGCAAGACAAGGGTTTCAAGGAGGCTAGAGTGCTGATTACCAACAACAATGTGAAGGTAATCTACGGCACCTACACCACCGAGAGCGAAGCTTACTCCGCCCTCAACCGCCTGCACACTTACGAGGCTTTCGCAGACGGATGGATTACCAAGGTCAAGGAGTAAGCGCTCCTTGCCTTTTATCATTCACAACATTCTAAACATCAAGTTCTTATGAAAAGAGTACGTTGTCCTAAATGCGATAATTTCATCACCTTCGACGAGACCAAGTATCAACCTGGCCAAAGCCTCGTGTTTGTATGTCCGAATTGCAACAAGCAGTTTGGCATCCGCATGGGTGTATCCAAGCTGCGCGAGACTCGCAAGGAAGAGAAAATCGACGAGAACGCCAATGAAAAAGGTTATGGCTCTATCGTTGTCATCGAGAACGTATTCGCCTACAAGCAGGTCATCCCATTACAGATGGGCGACAACACCATCGGTCGTTACCAGAAAGGCAGTGGCGTAACCTGCCCTATCGAGACCGTAGACCCAAGCGTAGACATGCACCACTGCGTCATCAACGTGAGCCGTGACAAGAAAGGCAAACTGAAATATGTGCTTCGCGACGGACCGAGCTACACGGGCACCTTTGTAGACAACGAGATTTTGGGCGACAGAGAACGCCGCGTCATCGAAGACGGCACCCTCTTCACCATTGGAGCCACCTCCATTATTCTTAGGACTGCCGACAGCGAAGAAAAGTAAATGACAACGCCTTTAGTATCGCAAATGATAATAAAGGCGTATTTTTATACACTTTTATCTTACGAAATGTAAGAAATACTACATAAAATGCAATCTTTTTGCTAATATTTTCTTTAAATTAAAAGAAATTATGTACCTTTGCATCTGTAAACTACAATAATGTAAGTTTTTAAATCGAATTACGTTAGGTTATGGATGTAGCAATCGTAAAATACAACGCCGGAAATATCTATTCCGTAGTGAACGCCATGAAGCGTTTGGGCATCAATCCCATCTTAACGGATGACGCCGAAATGCTCCAGAAGGTAGATCGTGTCTTGTTTCCTGGCCAAGGTCAGGCAAGGGAAGCTATGGAATATCTCAAGGCGCACAACCTCGACCAAGTTATCAAAAATCTTAAACAGCCCGTGCTCGGTATCTGCGTAGGTCAGCAGCTCCTTTGTCGCCACTCGGAAGAAGGAGACGTTGACTGCATCGGCATCTTCGATGTAGACGTGAAGCGTTTCCAGCCACAAAAACATGAGGACAAGGTGCCAGCCATGGGATGGAACGAGATTTACAATCTCAAGACCGACCTGTACAAAGGGTTCGGCAATCAAGCTTCACAAGATGCTATCGCCGCAGAAGAAGCCCTGCTTCAACCATACACTTATTTTGTGCATAGCTACTATGTGCCACTCTGCGACGAGACCATCGCCACGGCCGACTACATCCTGCCCTACAGTGCCTCCCTCCACAAGGACAATTTCTACACCTGCCAGTTTCACCCAGAAAAGAGCGGAAAGGTGGGCGAACAGATTCTGAAAAACTTCTTGGAACTGTAAGAAATGCTTTCGAGCCAGTTAGTGACTTTCAGTTTGTGAGATAAAGTTTGATGAAATTGAGTTTGATGAAAATATAGAACATACAAGCAATAAAAGAAATATGATAGAATTAATTCCAGCCATCGACTTGATTAACGGCCAGTGCGTACGCCTCACCAAAGGCGACTACGACCAGAAGAAGGTTTACAACGACAACCCAGCCGAAGTGGCAAAACACTTTGAGCAACTAGGGTTTAAGCGCCTGCACGTAGTAGACCTCGATGGTGCCAAGTCGAAGCACATCGTCAACGACGCAGTGCTCAAGGCGATTACCACCGAGACATCGCTCGTGGTAGACTTCGGTGGCGGCATCAAGACCGAGGAAGACATCGAGAAGGCTTTTGCCGCAGGTGCCAGCATGGTTACCGTGGGTAGCATCGCCGTTACCAATCCGTCGCTCTTCATGGAGTGGATGGGGAAGTATGGAGCAGAGAAACTCATCCTCGGTGCCGATGTAAGAAACGGCAAGATTTCTATCAATGGATGGAAGGAAGACTCAACAGAAGATCTCCTCCCCTTCCTGAAGCAATACATCGACAAGGGCGTGAAGAACGTGCTCTGCACGGAAATCAGCAAGGACGGCACCCTGCAAGGTCCAGCCATCGACCTATATAAAGAGGTGATGGCAGCCTACCCACAACTGCACCTCATCGCCTCGGGCGGCGTAAGCTGCAACACAGATATCAAAGCTCTGGAAACCGCAGGCATTCCAGCCGTCGTATTCGGCAAAGCCTTCTACGAAGGCCGTATTAAGGTTGAGGAGTTGGGAGTCAAAAACTAAAAGTTTAGGAACTAAGAGTTGAAAGCTAGGAGTTAGAAGCAAAAGCGAGAATCGCCCTGTAAGGGCAAAAGCTCTTAGCCCAGGACAACACGACACGTGCTGAAAGCCCAAAAGCACCTAGCCCAGGACAACACAACACGTGCTGAAAGCCCAAAAGCACCTAGCCCAGGACAACACAACACGGGCTGAAAGCCCAAAAGCACCTAGCCCAGGGCAACACCCTGGGTAAAAGGGATGGAAGAATGCGCCCTGTAAGGGCAAAAGCATTACAAATAATAAGGGTGACAAGATTTAACAAAAAATAGATATATGGTTGAACAGAAAAGAAGCAAAGGCTTGGCAAAGCGAATCGTCCCCTGCCTCGACGTGAAGAACGGCGAGACGGTGAAAGGCACGAACTTCGTTAACCTCCGCAGTGCCGGCGACCCAGTGGAACTGGGCAAGGCATACAGCGACGCAGGTGCCGACGAACTCGTGTTCCTCGACATCACGGCTAGCTTTGAGGGCCGCAAAACCTTTACAGACATGGTGACTCGTGTGGCTGCCGAAATCAACATCCCATTTACCGTTGGCGGTGGCATCAACGAGCTGAAGGACGTAGACCGCTTGCTCAATGCAGGCGCAGACAAGGTGAGCATCAATAGTGCCGCCATTCGACATCCCGAGCTCATCAACGAGATTGCCAACCATTACGGCTCGCAAGTATGCGTATGTGCCATCGACGCCCGATTCGACGAAGACGGGTGGCACTGCTACGTGAAAGGCGGTAGAGAGCGAGTGGAACTGGGACTGTTCGACTGGGCTAAGGAAGTTGCCGACCGTGGCGCTGGCGAGATTCTCTTCACCAGCATGGATCATGACGGTGTGAAGCAAGGCTTTGCAAACGAAGCCCTCGCCCTACTAGCCGAAGAGGTAAGCATCCCAATCATCGCCTCGGGCGGTGCTGGCAAGATGGAACATTTCCGCGATGCTTTCACCATCGGCAAAGCTGATGCAGCATTGGCAGCCAGCGTCTTCCATTTTGGAGAAATCGCCATCCCCGACCTCAAGAAATACTTGAGAGAAAAAGGAATCAACGTAAGAATCTAGAGAGTTTTCCTAGTCAAAAAGATTAGTCTTAAACTCTGAACAGTAAGAATAGATCTGAACAATAGGAATAGAAATAAAAATAGATATAGAATTTCATAAAATAAAGATACAATGGAAATAGATTTTGAGAAAATGGGCGGCCTTGTTCCTGCCATCATCCAGGACGCAGTAACCAAGAACGTCTTGATGTTGGGATTCATGAATAAGGAAGCATACGATAAGACCATAGAGACTAAGAAGGTAACGTTCTGGAGCCGTTCCCGCAACTGTCTTTGGACCAAGGGCGAGACATCGGGCAACTTCCTCAACCTGGTAAGCATTCAGAACGACTGCGACAACGACACCTTATTAATCAAGGTGCACCCAGACGGGCCAACCTGCCACAAGGGCACAGACACCTGTTGGGGCGAGGTGAACGAGTTGAACCCAATCCTCTTCCTCTCTGAGTTACAAGATTTCATCAACAAGCGTCATGAGGAAATGCCTGAGGGCAGCTACACCACCAGTCTTTTCAAGAAAGGCGTCAACAAGATGACGCAAAAGGTTGGAGAAGAGGCTGTTGAGACGATGATTGAAGCAACAAACGGAACCAACGAGAAGCTCGTATACGAATCTTCCGACCTCCTCTATCACCTCATCGTATTGCTCACCAGCAAGGGATTGAGAATCGAGGACATCGCCAAGGAACTCCAGATGCGTCACGACCCAGATTGGGACAAGAAACGCCGAGTTGCCAAGAGCAAAGGAGAAATGAAATAAGGGAGAACCGGCAGCAACACAGCCACACTCCCCAAAGATGATTTATGTAATCATCAAAAAAGGATGTAGTCATCAAAAATTATGTAATCATCAAAAAAAAATGTAATCATCAATAAGAAAGATGTTAATAGATTATCAGAACGTCAGCATATATCAAGCCGACAAATGCGTGCTCAAGAACGTCAACTTCCATATTGACGAGGGCGAGTTTACGTATCTCATCGGCAAGGTGGGCTCAGGAAAGAGTTCGCTCTTGAAGACTCTCTACTGCGAGCTAGACCTTGTGGAGGGAGAGACCGAGAAGGCCGAAATCCTCGGAAGAAACCTCAAGTCCATCAAGCGCAAGGAGATTCCAGCCCTCCGCAAGGAACTGGGCATCATCTTCCAGGACTTCCAACTCTTGCACGACCGCACCGTAAGAAAGAACTTTGAGTTTGTGCTCAAGGCTACAGGTTGGAAAGACAAGAAGGCTAGGAACAAACGCATCGAGGAAGTACTCAACGAGGTGGGCATGATAGATAAAATCGACAAGATGCCTCACGAGCTTTCGGGTGGCGAGCAACAACGTGTGGCCATCGCCCGCGCCATCCTCAACAACCCGAAAATTATCATCGCCGACGAGCCTACAGGCAACCTCGACCCAGAGACTGCCAGCAACATCGTGGGGCTCCTCAAGGACATCACGAAGCAAGGCACTGCCGTGGTGATGACTACCCACAACATCCCGATGCTCGACAAGTTCCCGGGCATCGTGTACCGTTGCAAGGAAGGTGCTCTCTACGACGTGACCAACGAGTACAACCACATCGACCTGAGCGAGGATGGTGAGGAGAATTAAGTGAAGAACGAAGAATGAAGAATTCAACACTTTATATTAAAAACGAATATTTAACAATTAAATAAATTACGACTATGAAGGTAATGAAATTCGGAGGTACGTCCGTGGGCTCACCAGAGCGCATGAAGGGAGTAGCCTCTTTGATTACAGAATCTGGCGAGCCAACATTCGTTGTGCTTTCTGCCATGAGTGGTACAACTAACTCTCTCGTTGAGATCTCTGACTATCTCTACAAGAAGAACCCAGAGGGTGCCAACGAGGTAATCAACAACCTGGAGAAAAAATACATGCAGCATGTAGAAGAGCTCTACTCTACTGACGAGATGAAAAAGACCACTCGTGAGTTCTTGCAGGGCGAGTTCGAGTATCTCCGCTCATTCACCAAAGACCTCTTTACTTCTTTCGAGGAGAAGAGCATCGTTGCACAGGGCGAGGTCATGAGCACCAACATGGTTGTAAACTACTTGAAGGAACAGGGCATAAAGGCAGTGTTGCTCAGCGCATTAGATTTCATGCGCACAGACAAGAACGCAGAGCCAGACCCACAGTACATCAAGGAGAAGCTCGCTGCCATCATGGAACAGAACCAGGGCTATCAGATTTACATCACCCAGGGCTTCATCTGCCGCAATGCTTACGGCGAGGTAGACAACTTGCAGCGTGGCGGTAGCGACTACACAGCTTCACTCATCGGTGCAGCCCTCCCTGCTGATGAGATTCAGATTTGGACCGACATCGACGGAATGCACAACAACGACCCACGTGTAGTAGAGCACACTGAGGCTGTTCATCAGTTGAACTTCGAGGAGGCAGCCGAGCTAGCTTATTTCGGTGCCAAGATTCTCCACCCTACTTGCGTTCAGCCAGCCAAGTACGCCGGCATTCCTGTTCGCTTGAAGAACACCATGGATCCTAAGGCCGACGGAACCATCATCGACAACGTCATCGTACGTGGCAAAATCAAGGCCGTGGCTGCCAAGGACAACATCACAGCCATCAAGATCAAGAGTAGCCGCATGTTGCTCGCCACAGGTTTCTTGCGCAAGGTGTTCGAAATCTTCGAGAGCTATCAGACTCCTATCGACATGATTGCCACCTCAGAGGTTGGCGTGAGCATGAGTATCGATAACGACGCTCACTTGAACGACATCGTCAACGAGCTCAAGAAGTATGGTACCGTAACCGTAGACGCCGACATGTGCATCATCTGCGTGGTAGGCGACTTGGATTGGAGCAACGTAGGCTTCGAGACCCTCGCTACCGATGCGATGAAGAACATTCCTGTACGCATGATTTCTTACGGTGGTAGTAACTACAACATCTCTTTCCTCATCAAGGAAAAGGATAAGAAGCAGGCATTGCAGAACTTGAGCAACGTATTGTTCAAAAACTAATGATGAGATAAGTGAAGAACGAAGAGCAGAGGGTGAAGGAACAACGTTCTATAGACGAGTGAAAGCCTATTCCATAGCTTTTCGTTCTTTACTCCATTGAGAAAGATTCTATTTAACTATAACACAAACCACGAGGCTTCGACAAGAAGCTTCGATTGAATAAAAATTAAGGAAAAAAGCGAAATGAAAGGTACATTTCCGATAGATAAGTTTCAGGAGATACGAACTCCGTTCTACTATTACGACACAGCGATTCTGCGCCAGACCCTCAAGACCATCAACGAGGAAGCAGGCAAGCACGAGGGATTCGAGGTTCACTACGCAGTGAAGGCAAACGCCAACCCCAAGGTACTCAACATCATCTGCCAGGCAGGATTGGGTGCCGACTGTGTGAGCGGAGGTGAGATTCAGGCGGCCATCAACGCAGGTTTCCCTGCTAGCAAGATTGTGTACGCTGGTGTAGGCAAGAGCGATTGGGAAATCAACCTCGGATTGGAGAAGGGCATCTTCTGCTTCAACGTGGAGAGCATCCCAGAGCTTGAGATTATCAACGAGCTTGCCGAGAAGCAAAACAAGATTGCGCAGGTTTGCTTCCGCATCAATCCCGACGTGGGCGCCCATACCCATGCCAACATCACCACAGGTTTGGCCGAGAACAAGTTTGGTATTGCCATGCGCGACATGGAGAGCGTCATCGAAGAGGCTCAGGGCATGAAGAACATCAAGTTCTTGGGCTTGCACTTTCACATTGGTAGCCAGATACTTGACATGGGTGACTTCGAGGCTCTCTGCAACCGCATCAACGAGTTGCAAGACCTGTTGGAAAGCCACCACATCGAGGTGAAGAACATCAACGTGGGTGGCGGTCTCGGCATCGATTACAATCATCCTAACCGTGTTCCAATCCCAGATTTCAAGGCTTACTTCGACACCTACGCCAAGCACTTGAAACTGCGTGACGGACAGAAGTTGCACTTCGAGTTGGGTCGTTCCGTAGTAGGTCAGATGGGCAGTCTCATCACCAAGACTCTCTACGTGAAGCAAGGCACCGCCAAGCAGTTTGCCATCGTGGACGCCGGAATGACCGACCTCATCCGTCCGGCCCTCTATCAGGCTTATCATAAGATAGAAAACATCTCTAGCGATGAGCCAGAAGAAACATACGATGTGGTAGGTCCTATCTGCGAGTCGAGCGATGTTTTCGGCAAGGCTGTAGACCTCAACAAGACACATCGTGGCGACTTCATTGCCCTCCGTTCAGCCGGAGCATACGGTGAGATTATGGCGAGCCAGTACAACTGCCGCCAGTTGCCAAAGGGCTACATCACAGAAGACCTTTAAAATTAGGGAAGCCTATAAAATAGGAAAGCCCTTACTAGGGAAACCTTCTAAGTAGGAAAACCTTTTAATAGG